>ERZ779842.388-NODE-388-length-49299-cov-4.454370_pt1 | contig 49299 bp, 40 predicted proteins | sample MGYA00511095_ERZ779842 | MGnify/ENA primary metagenome ERZ779842 (study PRJEB29588, sample SAMEA2154036) | human gut metagenome | biome: human gut; feature: human-associated habitat; material: faeces | place: Denmark | collected 2008/2010 ... | reverse complement strand
TGGACGGCATTAAAAAAGAAATGACACCTCCGGCCAGTGTGGACTGCAATGTATTTGCCATGACAGATGAAGAAATCCGCACTCTGGGGATTGAACAGCTTCCTCAGACCATGGGTGAGGCCCTGGAAGCTTTTGAGGGCAGCACATTCGCAAGAGAGGTGCTCGGAGATCATATTTACACGAAGTATCTGGAAGCAAAGAGTGCGGAGTGGAAGAAGTTCCGGGCGGAAGTGACCGACTGGGAAGTACAGGAATACCTGTACAAATTCTAACGGAGCAGCTTTCAACAGTCACCTGACATCAAACCCTGGAGGTGAGCGTTTTGGCAAACATCATTGTGGCATTTTCAAAGCCGGAAGACGCAAAAAGCATAAAAAATATACTGATGAGAAACGGGTTTGAGATAATCGCTGTCTGCACATCCGGAGCGCAGGTCCTTTCTCAGCTGGATGATCTGAGCAGTGGGATTGTGGTGTGCGGCTACCGCCTGACGGACATGCTGTACTCGGAACTGCGCGACTGCATGAATACAGAGTTTGCCATGCTGATGATTGCGTCTCCGAATAAATGGTCTGCGGATGCGCCGCAGGACGTGGTGTGTCTCCCTATGCCTTTAAAGGTCCATGACCTGGTGGGAACGCTTGGAATGATCGCGCAGGCCCAGGCAAGACGCAGAAAGAAACTGCGCCAGCAGCCGAAGCAGCGGGATGAGAAAGAGCGTGCCGTGATCGATCGTGCGAAAGCACTTCTCATGGAGCGCAACAGCATGACCGAGGAGGAGGCGCACCGTTACATACAAAAGTGCAGTATGGACAGCGGTACCAACATGTACGAAACAGCCCAGATGGTCATCAGTCTGATGTAAGGCGAGGGTATAAGATTATTTCAGGAATGGAGAGGTTTATGAAATTTACAAAAATGCAGGGAATCGGAAACGATTACGTTTATGTCAATTGTTTTGAGGAGACCGTGGAGGATCCGGCCAGAGTGGCAAAGCTTGTGAGTGAGCGTCATTTCGGCATTGGCTCAGACGGACTCATCCTCATCTGCCCGTCCGAGGTGGCAGACTGCCGCATGCGGATGTTTAACGAGGATGGAAGTGAAGGCAGCATGTGCGGGAATGGCATCCGCTGCGTGGGCAAATACGCTTATGACCACGGCATTGTGGATAAAACGCAGATTTCCGTGGAGACACTGGGCGGTATCAAGTATCTGGATATGCAGGTGGAAAACGGAAAGGTCAAGACCGTAAAGGTAGACATGGGCATGCCGAAACTGACTAGTGAACTGCCGGAGAAAATTCAGGTGGAGGGGAAAAATCTGGAGTTTACCGGAATTGATGTGGGAAATCCCCATGCTGTTTATTATGTAGAGAATGTGGACGGACTGGATCTGGAGAAGATCGGTCCGGCTTTTGAGATGCATGAGCGTTTCCCGGACCGCGTCAACAGCGAGTTTATCCGTGTCATCGACCGGAAACATCTGCAGATGCGTGTGTGGGAGCGGGGCAGCGGAGAAACCTGGGCCTGCGGAACCGGCGCAACGGCCAGCGCGGTAGCCAGCATGATGTTAGGATTGGTGGAAAACACCGTGGAGGTACAGCTGATCGGTGGAAACCTGGAGATCACCTGGGACCGCGAGAGCGGACATGTGTACATGACCGGGCCGGCTGTGGAAGTATTTTCCGGTGAGATAGATCTGGCACAGTATGAGGGTAGAGAACTGGAGTACGTGGGCCAGAAACTTTAGAGTGAACTGAAACTGTAATCCACCCCTTGACACAGATTTCCAATTATGTTAAATTAGGTACTAGCGTAAATGCGAAGAAGAGAAAAAGTATGCGTTGCTGAGTTTTCAGAGAGCTGCCGGAAGGTGCAAGACAGCAACAATGTGCGCAGAAACTGGTCTTGGAGCAGCCCGCCGAACATGCTTTGAAGCAGTAAGTAGGCCGGGACGGACATCCGCCGTTATCGGAATTAAGCGCATGCGAAAGCATGAAGCAGAGTGGTACCGCGTAAGGAGCAAGAAGCGAAAGAATATCCTGCGTCTCTGACAATTTCAGAGATGCAGGTTTTTTTATTCCTTTTATTCCTTAAATTGCAATCAGGAGGAAGAATCATGGCAAGTTACAACCACAGCGCCATTGAAAAGAAATGGCGTGAAAACTGGGAGAAAAACCCGATCAATGTCAATGATGGCAAAAAGCCGAAATACTACTGCCTGGATATGTTCCCGTATCCGTCCGGCAGCGGACTTCATGTAGGTCACTGGAGAGGCTACGTTATCTCTGATGTATGGAGCCGTTACCAGATGTTAAAGGGTCATTATGTGATCCACCCGATGGGCTGGGATGCGTTCGGCCTTCCGGCAGAGAACTACGCAATCAAGATGGGTGTTCATCCGGCAAAATCCACAGCCGAGAACATCAAAAACATCAAGCGTCAGATCAACGAGATCGCAGCCATCTATGACTGGGATATGGAAGTAAATACTACCGATCCGGAGTTCTACAAATGGACCCAGTGGATCTTTGTACAGATGTTCAAGAAAGGCCTGGCTTACGAGAAGGAGTTCCCGATCAACTGGTGTCCGTCCTGTAAGACCGGTCTGGCCAACGAGGAAGTTGTAAACGGCTGCTGCGAGCGCTGCGGTTCCCCGGTTACCAAGAAAAACCTGCGTCAGTGGATGTTAAAGATCACCGCCTATGCGGACCGCCTGTTAAACGACCTGGACAAACTGGACTGGCCGGAGAAGGTTAAGAAAATGCAGAGCGAGTGGATCGGAAAATCCTACGGTGCTGAGGTTGATTTCCAGGTTGAGGGAAGAGACGAGAAGATCACCGTTTATACCACCCGCCCGGATACCCTGCACGGCGCAACCTTCATGGTACTGGCTCCGGAGCATGCCCTGGCAAAGAGTCTGGCTACCGATGAGACCAGAGAGGCTGTTGAGAAATACATCTTTGATTCCTCCATGCGTTCCAATGTAGACCGTATGCAGGATAAGGAGAAGACCGGCGTCTTCACCGGAAGCTACGCTATCAACCCGTTAAACGGCGCAAAGGTTCCGATCTGGCTGTCTGATTATGTACTGGCAGATTACGGTACCGGCGCAATCATGTGTGTACCGGCCCACGATGACCGTGACTTTGAGTTCGCAAAGAAATTTAATATCCCGATCATCCAGGTTATCGCAAAGGATGGCAAGGAAATCGAGAACATGACCGAGGCTTATACGGAGGCTTCCGGTACCATGATCAACTCCGGTGAGTGGAATGGCATGGAGTCTTCTATATTAAAGAAAGAGGCTCCTGCTATGATCGAGAAGATGGGCTTCGGCAAGAAGACCGTCAACTACAAGCTGCGTGACTGGGTATTCTCCAGACAGCGTTACTGGGGCGAGCCGATCCCGATCGTTCACTGCCCGAAGTGCGGCAACGTAGCAGTTCCGGAGGAAGAACTTCCATTAAGACTTCCGGAGGTTGAGAGCTACCAGCCGACCGGTACCGGTGAGTCACCGCTTGCTGCTATTGATGAGTGGGTAAACTGCAAGTGCCCGCAGTGCGGCGGCCCGGCTAAGAGAGAGACCAACACCATGCCGCAGTGGGCAGGTTCTTCCTGGTACTTCCTGCGTTACGTGGACAACCACAACGACAAGGAACTGGTTTCGAGAGAGAAAGCGGACAAGTATCTGCCGGTTGATATGTACATCGGCGGCGTAGAGCATGCAGTCCTGCATCTTCTGTACTCCCGTTTCTACACCAAGTTCCTGCACGACATCGGAGTGGTAGATTTCGATGAGCCGTTCAAGAAGCTGTTCAACCAGGGTATGATCAATGGTAAGAACGGCATCAAGATGAGTAAGTCCAAAGGAAACGTTGTTTCCCCGGATGATCTTGTAAGAGATTACGGTTGTGACGCTCTGAGAATGTACGAGCTGTTCGTAGGACCGCCGGAACTGGACGCAGAGTGGGATGACCGCGGTATCGAGGGCGTTTCCCGTTTCTTAAGCCGTTTCTGGAATCTGGTTCAGGACAGCAAGGACAAAGACATCGCAGAGACCAAAGAGATGGTTCGTCTGCGCCACAAGCTGGTATTCGACATCGAGCAGCGTTTTAACCAGTTCAGCTTAAATACTGTAGTATCCGGCTTCATGGAGTACAACAACAAGCTTATCGAGCTGGCTAAGAAGACCGGCGGCGTCGATAAAGAGACCTTAAAGACCTTTACCATTCTGCTTGCTCCGTTTGCGCCGCATATCGGTGAGGAAATCTGGCAGCAGCTTGGCGGCACCGACAGCGTATTCCACACTCAGTGGCCGGAGTGCGATGAGGAAGCTATGAAGGATGACGAGGTTCAGATCGGCGTTCAGGTCAACGGTAAGGCAAGAGGCGTTGTGACCATTCCGGCTGACGCTTCCAAAGATGTTGCCATTGCGGCAGCAAAAGAAGCTGTAGCAGACAAGATCACCGGAACCATCGTAAAAGAGATTTACGTACCGGGCAAGATCATCAACATTGTCTGCAAATAAGGTTATATATGATCTGCACGAACCGGCATGACCGGCGTACAGATATAAAACTGGCTGTCAGGAAGACCTGGCAGCCAGTTTTTTTGCGAGAAAATGCAGCATTTCAATTTTCTTTTTTTCATCGGGCGGCATGCCGGAGGTGATGATGGAAATCAGAAGCGTGGTTTCCTGGTCGGTGAAGGAAATATTGCTTTTCCGGGCATCAGCCTGAAGGGAGAGCAGAGCAGGGAACAGTTCTGCTTTCGACTGGGAGGAAATCTGCGCCGCAATCTTTTCTATGTATTGGAGTTTGACCGGATCCATTGCGGCCAGTCTGGGGTCGTTTTTCCATTCGCCTGGGTTCATAATACCTCCTTGATGATCTGAAAGTTTTCCAGCATCTCAATCATTTCCCGCTCCTTCGGGCCTGCGTAGGGTTTGATGATCTGCAGAAGCTGCATGGGGGAAGCTGGTTTTGGCGTGGAGGGGGAGAGCCCCATGGCGGAGACTTCCTCTCCGTCAAATAGAGACTGGGCACGCTGCAGTTCCTGGACTTTTACCAGGAGAGAGAACACGCGCTGCTGGGAAACCGGGAGATAGGGAATCGCGGCCTTCAGCATCTGAAGCTTCGGGTCAGCAGTCAGATAATCAAAATCCGTCAGCCTGAACTGATTTTCATTCTTTTCATTCATGGACGGGATCCTTGTTCTTTTTGAAACAGTATATGCGTGGGCAGCTCATATCATGCCGCAGGCAGTCTGCATAGTATAAAGTGTAAGACAAAATACCGTTTGAGCGGCTGATCAGCAGCCGGAAGCCAAAACGGTGACAGGAGCGCAGTAGAATGAAAACAAGACTGGTCATAGATGGAAACGCAGTATATGAGATTGATGAAGAATGCGAGGCGTGCCAGAATGGAGGGCCATATTGCCCGGAGAGAAGAAAACGGATTGAAAAAATGGATAAGAACGAATCGAAGGAAATAGAATCCTGAGAATAGATGGGATAGATAGAAAAACTCCCCCTCGTTCCATGAGGGGGAGTTCCCAAAAATCTGTTTAGCAGAAGCTGCCGCATCCGCCATTGCCGCCGCAGCAGCATAACAGCAGAATGATCCAGATCCAGTTACAGCCGTTATTATGTTCACATCCGCATCCGGAACCGAAACCACATCCGCCGTTACCGCCGCAGCAGCACAGAATGAGAATCAGCCAGATGATGTTACAGCCGTTTCCTCCTGAATTGCAGTCACATCCGCATCCACAGTTTGTAGCAGCCAGATCGCTCATATGAAAAGCCTCCGAAAAGATATTTACAATCCATCATATGAGCGGCGGCCTGTCAGTGTTTCCTTTTTTATTCGCCCTGATACATATATTTGATCAGACGCTCGATATCTTCTTTATCCTGGGCCACGATATCCAGCTCCTTAATGTAACCGTTGGAGAACATGGTTGCCATGGAAAGGTACTGGGACAGCTTGGATTTTAAGTTGATGCGGTCACCTTCCGGAGATACCAGTTCAACCGATCCCTTGCACTGATCGATAATCTTAAAAAATGATTCTACGTCGTTAATGTTCTGAATTTTCATTTAGGGTCCCTCCCTTGTTCGATGTTTGCTTGGTTATCTTTTTGACAAGCAAAAGTATAACAAAAAATTAACAATCATGCAATTGCCAGAACTTCCAAAAATGTACAGAAGAAAATACAAAAACAGTACAGAAATACAAGAGGCAGGATGTCGAAAAAGAAAAAATACCGTCAAAAAATATAATAAAAAAATCCTTGTATTTTCTAAAAATTAGTGGTTCTTTTTTCGAACGGATATGTTATACTGTCTTAGTGCGTTATGAGCGTAGAGATTATTATAGAAGAAACACAGGTGAAATCATGAATCAGTATGAGAATGGCAGAAATTCCGGGACAGGACGCTCCAGGGCCAGGAGCACATCTTATTCCGGCAGTGGAAGAAGTACTTCTGCTGGCAGACAGACGAAAACAGCGGCCGGAAGTGGAAGAAGCAGCGCCTCCTCTTCCAGGAGCACTTCTACAAGAAGTACCTCCGGAAGAACCAGCGCAGGAAGCAGTACAAGGCGTTCTACAGGGAGCAGCGCCAGAACTTCTTCTTCCAGGTCTGGAAGTTATTATTATGAAACAAGACGTCCTTCCTCCGGCAGACATGGTGGAAGACGCGGGGGTCCGGATTTCAGGAAGATCGCGATTGGCGGAGTGATCCTGGTTCTGGCAATTTTCTGTGTTGCTTTTCTTATGAAGAAAGTAACCGGTTCCAAAACAACGAATACGGAGCCGGAAACAGAGATTACCGTTCCTGAGACAGAATTGGAAAAAGAAGTTACGGTAGACGGCATCAACATCACTGGCATGTCCAGGGAAGAGGCTAAGGCGGCCATCCTCAAGGATTTTCCGTGGGGCATGAAGGTCACCTGGCAGGATCAGAGCTATGACGTGAATGATCTGATGGCAGAAAAGGTGGATTCCCTGCTTCAGGAAATTTACACCGGCGAGCCAAAGGAAAGCTACACCCTGGATACTACCGGCCTGGAAGACGCAGCCGCTAAGGAAGCGGAAACTGTGGCAGGCCTCTGGAACAAGAAGGCAAAGAATGGTTCTATTTCCGAGTACGATGCTTCTTCTGACAAGTTCTTATTCAAGGGAGCAGAAAACGGACTGGCTGTAGATCAGGACCAGTTAAAGGCTGATATTCTCGCAGCCCTGAGCCGCAAGGACTTCACTGCTACGATTGCGGCTACTGTAAATGAAGTAGAGCCGGAGTTCTCCGAGGCAGTCGCAAGAGAAAAATACAAGACCATCGGAACCTTTACTACCAATACCACTTCCAATCAGAAGCGTAATACCAACATCAAGCTGGCTACTCAGGCCATCAATGGCATTGTGCTTCAGCCGGGTGAGGAATTTTCCTTTAACAACCGGGTGGGAGAGCGTACGGAGGCGAAGGGGTATCAGGGCGCTGCAGCGTATAACAACGGTGAAGTCGTGCAGGAGATCGGCGGCGGTGTCTGCCAGGTTTCTTCTACTATGTATAATGCGGTAGTCAAGGCAGGCTTAAAGACCACTATGCGCCGCTCCCATACCTTTGAACCGTCTTATGTAACACCGGGAACCGACGCGACGGTAAGCTGGGGCGGTCCGGACTACAAATTTGTGAACAATTCCAGTGCGGCCATTGGTATCCGCGCAAGCTATTACAATCAGACCTGTACCGTATCCATTTACGGAATTCCGCTTCTGGATGAAGGCGTGACTCATTCCTTAAAATCCACAAAGCTCAGCGAGACGGACCCGCCGGCACCGACCTATGAGGAGGATCCGACTCTGGCACCTGGTACTGAGAAGGTAAAGAGCAACGGAAGCAAGGGCAGCAAATGGGAGATCCGCCTGATTGTTAAAAAGAACGGTGAAGTAGTGAGCCAGGATGTGGACCACAGCGTTACTTATAAGGGACATACTCCGGTTATCTTAAGAAACAGTACCGGAACCATGGCAGAGGGAACCACCACGGCGGCGGATAGTTCCGCTTCTTCTTCCGCAGAGTCCTCGGGAGAGACTACGGCAGCTGAGAGCCATAAGGCAAGTGAGTCCGCGACTACAGCGGCTTCCCATACTACAGCGGCAGACAAGACCACAGCGGCAGAGACTACGGCGGCAGCAACCACAGCGGCTTCCCAGCAGCCGGGTTCCCATCCGACTGCGGCAGGTTCCGGTAATAGCTCCGGCAATGCGCCGACTGCGGCAGACAGCGGAAACGCGCCGACCATCGCGCCAAATCCGGGTGTCTAAAAATAGAATCAGGCTTATTGAAAAATTGCAGAATATTTCACAAAACAGGAGTGCTTTTCGCAGGCACTCCTGTTTCTTTTTCCGATAAAAAAATCCAGAATAAGCCATTGCTAACCCGTTTTTTGTGCGGATTGTATGCAAAATAATACGCGGAAAAACTGTTTTCATGTTTGCAAAACGATAAAAAGTTGCTATAATAAACACAGGTCAGTCTCCTTATGCGGGGAGACTTCACTTTCCGGCGCAATTTTTGCCTGGAAACTTCCTGGCTTTTTGCCAGGTTAAAAGCATATTCACATTTGTAGGAGGATAATCAAATGGCAAGAAAAATGAAAACCATGGATGGTAATCAGGCCGCTGCTCATGCTTCATATGCATTTACTGAAGTTGCTGCTATGTACCCGATTACTCCGTCTTCCGTAATGCCTGAGCATACGGATGAGTGGGCTACTGAAGGCAGAAAGAACATCTTCGGCCGCACAGTACAGATCACTGAGATGCAGTCCGAGGCTGGTGCAGCTGGTGCTGTTCACGGTTCTCTGGTAGCAGGCGCTCTGACCACTACCTATACCGCTTCCCAGGGTCTTCTTCTGATGATCCCGGATCTGTACAAAATCGCTGGTGAGCAGTTACCGGGCGTTATCGATGTATCTGCACGTGCAGTATCTTCTCACGCTCTGAACATCTTCGGTGATCATTCCGACGTTTATGCATGCCGTCAGACCGGCTGCGCTATGCTGTGTGAGTCCAGCGTACAGGAAGTTATGGACTTAACTCCGGTTGCTCATCTGTCTGCAATCAAGGGTAAAGTTCCGTTCATCAACTTCTTCGATGGATTCCGTACCTCTCACGAGATCCAGAAGATCGAGGAGTGGGATTACGATGATCTGGCTGAGATGGCTGACTGGGATGCAATTGCAGAGTATCGTGCAAAAGCATTAAACCCGAACAACCCGTCCCAGAAAGGTTCTGCACAGAACCCGGATATCTTCTTCCAGGCTCGTGAGGCATGTAACTCTTACTACGATGCTCTTCCGGGCGTTGTACAGATGTACATGGACAAAGTTAATGCTAAGATCGGTACCGACTACAAACTGTTTAACTACTACGGTGCTGAGGATGCTGAGCAGGTTATCATTGCTATGGGTTCCGTTAACGATACCATCGAGGAGACCATCGACTACATGAGAAAGACCACCGGCGCTAAAGTTGGTGTTGTAAAAGTTCGTCTGTACAGACCGTTCTGCGCAGAGGCTCTGATCGATACTATCCCGGATACCGTTAAGAAGATCACTGTTCTTGACAGAACCAAAGAGCCGGGTTCCTTAGGCGAGCCGTTATACCTGGATGTTGTTGCAGCATTAAAGGGCAGCAAGTTCGACCAGGCTGAGATCTTCTCCGGCCGTTATGGTCTTGGTTCCAAAGATACCACTCCGTCTCAGATCGTTGCTATCTATGAGAACAGCACCATCAAGAGATTTACCACCGGTATCGTAGATGATGTTACCAACCTGTCCCTGCCGGTAGGCGCTCCGCTTGTTACCACTCCGGAAGGAACCACCAACTGTAAGTTCTGGGGTCTGGGTGCAGACGGTACCGTAGGTGCTAACAAGAACTCCATCAAGATCATCGGTGACAATACCGATATGTACGCACAGGCTTACTTCGATTATGACTCCAAGAAATCCGGCGGTGTTACCATGTCTCACCTTCGTTTCGGTCATAAGAAGATCAAATCCACCTACCTGATCCATCAGGCAAACTTCGTAGCATGCCACAACCCGGCATACGTTCGTAAGTACAACATGGTTCAGGAGCTGGTTGACGGCGGTACTTTCCTGTTAAACTGCCCGTGGACTCACGAGGAGCTGGACAAGCACCTTCCGGGACAGATGAAGAAATTCATCGCTGACCACAACATCAACTTCTACACCATCGACGGTGTTAAGATCGGTATCGAGACCGGCATGGGCCCGACCCGTATCAACACCATCTTACAGTCCGCATTCTTCAAACTGACCGGTATCATTCCGGAGGAGAAAGCAATTGACCTGATGAAGGCTGCTGCTCAGAAGACTTACGGCCGTAAGGGTGAGGACGTTGTTAAGAAGAACTGGGCTGCTATCGATGCTGGTGCTACCGGCGTTGTTAAGGTAGAGGTTCCGGAGAGCTGGAAGAACTGCGAGGATGAGGGCCTTGATTACAAGACCGTTTCCGGCGACAGAAAAGACGTTGTTGATTTCGTTAACAACATCCAGACCAAAGTCAGCGCTCAGGAAGGTAACAACTTACCGGTATCTGCATTCAAAGAGTATGTAGATGGTAACACCCCGTCTGGTTCTGCTGCATTCGAGAAACGTGGTATCGCTGTAGACGTTCCGGTATGGAATTCCGAGAACTGTATCCAGTGTAACTTCTGTTCTTATGTCTGCCCGCACGCTGCAATCCGTCCGGTTGCTATGACCGAGGAAGAGGCTGCTAAGGTTGAGGGCGCTACCTTACCGTTAACTGGTATGCCGCAGTACAAGTTCACCATCGCTGTATCTGCACTTGACTGTACCGGTTGTGGTTCCTGTGCAAACGTATGTCCTGGCAAGAAGGGCGAGAAGGCTCTTACCATGGATAAGCTTGACAAGCACCTTGACGAGCAGAAGACCTTTGATTATGCAGTAACCCTGCCGATCAAAGAGGATGTTGTTGCTAAATTCAAAGAGACCACTGTTAAGGGTTCCCAGTTCAAACAGCCGTTACTTGAGTTCTCCGGCGCATGTGCTGGATGTGGTGAGACTCCGTACGCTAAGCTGATCACCCAGCTGTTCGGTGACAGAATGTACATCTCCAACGCAACCGGATGTTCTTCTATCTGGGGTAACTCTTCACCGTCTACTCCTTACACCGTAAACGCTAAAGGCCAGGGTCCGGCATGGGATAACTCTCTGTTCGAGGATGCTGCAGAGTTTGGTTACGGTATGTTACTGGCTCAGAACGCAATCCGTGATGAGTTAAAGGAGAAGGTAGAGCAGGTTGCAGCAAACGAGAACGCTTCTGAGGAAGTTAAGGCTGCATGCAAAGAGTACTTAGATACCTTCACCGTAGGTGCTACCAACGGTACTGCTACCGATAAGTTAGTTGCAGCTCTGGAAGGCATTGACTGCCCGACCTGCAAGTACATCGTAGCAAACAAGAACTACCTGGCTAAGAAGTCCCAGTGGGTATTCGGTGGTGACGGATGGGCTTACGATATCGGCTTCGGCGGCGTAGATCATATCCTTGCTTCCGGTAAGGACATCAACGTTATGGTATTCGATACCGAGGTTTACTCCAACACCGGCGGTCAGTCCTCCAAGGCTACCAAGACTGGTGCTGTAGCTCAGTTCGCAGCTGGCGGTAAAGAGACCAAGAAGAAAGACCTTGCAAGCATCGCAATGTCTTACGGTTATGTATATGTAGCTCAGATCTCCATGGGTGCTGATTACGCTCAGACTGTTAAGGCTATCGCTGAGGCAGAGGCATATCCGGGTCCGTCCCTGATCATGGCTTACGCTCCGTGTATCAACCATGGTATCAAGAAGGGCATGAGCAAAGCTCAGACCGAGGAGAAACTGGCAGTTGAGACCGGTTACTGGAACAACTTCCGTTACAACCCGGCTGCTGAGAAGAAGTTCAGCCTGGACAGCAAGGCTCCGAACATGGAAGGCTATCAGGACTTCCTGAAGGGCGAGGTTCGTTACGCATCTCTGGCTATGAAGAATCCGGAGAGAGCAGCTACCCTGTTCGCTAGAAACGAGGCAGAGGCTAAGGAGCGTTACGAGTACCTGACCAAGCTGGTTAAGCTGTACGGTGACGACAACGAGTAATCGTTCGTGAGAGATTCAATATAAATCGTTCATAGCTGTCCCGGTCCGCCGGGCAGCATGAGCGGGTCAGTTCCGGATGGAATGACTTGTGCTGTAGCGGAAAAAAAGCTCCCGAACCTGCTTTCGCAGGCCGGGAGTTTTTTTGTACAGATGGAATCGGGAAACGCCAGTCGAAAAATGCTTCGGTCCCCTGCATTTTCACATATCGTTGTTCGCTTGCTTTCACTTACACGGGTTCGCCTGTGTCGGACTTCATCCGTCACATTCGGACCCGTGTGTTCAAGATGCGCACAACCTGATATGCTGAAAATTTCGGGGACCGGAGCATTTTTCAACTGGCGTTTCCAGCAACTGTATCATTTAGGCGAAAATTGCACCAAGCAGTCCGTAGGATAAAAGAGACATGATCACGGTAGCCATGATAATTCCAATGAGGATGGCGCCGATGGCTTTGCCGAATTTCATGTGAAGCAGGGCGGCCACCAGGGAGCCGGTCCAGGCGCCGGTGCCTGGAAGTGGGATGCCTACAAAAAGAACCAGGCCCCAGAATCCGAATTTTTCAATCTGTCCTTTGTTTTTATCGGCTTTTTGCCGGATCCAGACAGCAAACTTTCCAAGTCCAGGAATGCGTTCCATGACATTCAGGATTTTTTCAATGAGCAGCAGGATGAATGGAATCGGGAGCAGGTTTCCGATCACGCAGATGGGAATGGCCCGCAGGATCGGAACATTTAAGAGGGCGGGGGATGCAGCGAGCAGTCCGCCTCGCAGCTCCAGGATCGGGATCATGGAGATGATAAAGATGATCACTTCGCCGGATACTTTTCCCCCAAGCAGGGAAGCAAGTCCCTGTACAAGAGTATCAGTCATAATATATCCTCACTTTTCTGTATGGAATTGTGTGAATTTGCCGGAAATATCCTGCAATAGCGCCGGCCAAAAAGTCACATACGGTTTATTATAGGAGAAAGTACAGAAAAATTCAATTGCTTCCGCAGATTCGTTTAAAAAAAAATACTATGTTGATTTTCCACAGAATATGCTAAAATGTAACGAGTGCAAGAGAGCCAGAAGCATGCTTATGGCGAACGACGAGGTAATCGAGTGACGAAGTCACGAGAAAGAGTGCAAGAGAGAAAGGACAGGCAGATAAGCTATGAAGCGGTTGTGGAAGATACTGGGGATTCTGTTGGGAACGGCACTGCTGCTCAATGTGGTAACAGAGATTCTGAATCGAAAATCCTTTGTGGGAACGGTTCGTTTTATGATTCATGCGCCGATGGTATTCTTGCTGGATACGCTGCTGCTTCTGGCCCCGTTTCTGCTGGTATTTTTTACAAGGCGCAAAGTATTTTTGGCGGTTGTGCTCTTGGTGATCGGCTTTGCTGCGGCAATTATCAATAGTGTGCTTCTGGTGTTCCGGACAACGCCGTTTACTGCGGCGGATCTTCGTCTGGTGAAATATGCTGCAACACTTCTGACAACCTATCTGACCTGGTGGCAGATTATTCTGATGGCAGCGGCAACTGTGGCAGTTATCCTTTTTTGCGTGCTGCTCTGGCGAAAGGCACCGGTGGATCTGCAGAAAGTAAACCTTACAGAGTCCGGCTGTGTGGCTGCTGTAACCATGCTGGTAATCTGGGGAATGTTGAATTTTTCAGTTGCCTCCGGCCGTGTGGCACTTCATTTTGGAAACATCGGCCAGGCCTACAAGGATTATGGAGTGGCGTACTGTTTTGCCAACTCTCTGTTGAATACAGGGATTGACAAGCCGGACGGTTATGACACGGAAGCGGTGGATCAGCTTGAGAGCGAGGAGCAGATCCAGGCGGAGGTTCCGAAAACCATAGAAGGACGTTATCCTAATATCATCATGCTCCAGTTGGAATCCTTTTTTGATCCGACACTGTGGCGGAATAATCCGGTGCAGGGTGATCCCATTCCGATGTTTCATTTTCTGGAACGAAATTTCCCATCCGGATATTTAAGCGTTCCTTCTGTAGGAGCCGGAACAGCCAATACAGAGTTTGAATGTATCAGTGCCATGAATCTGGATTTCTTCGGCCCGGGTGAATATCCGTATAAGACGATCCTGCAGAAAACGGCCTGCGAGAGTATGGCCTTTGATATGAAAAATCTGGGTTACAAGGCTCACGCCGTGCATAATAATGAGGCAACTTTCTATGACCGCCACAAGGTATTTGCCCAGCTTGGATTTGATACGTTTACCCCCATCGAATACATGTATGACATTGAGCGGAATCCGACTGGCTGGTGTAAGGACAAGGTACTGGTGGGAGAAATTGAAAAAGTACTGGATTCCTCGATCGGAAGTGATTTTGTATACACGATTTCCGTACAGGGGCATGGAAAATATCCGTCTTTTGAGTATTACTGTGAGCAGATCCATGAGATGGATGAATTTGTGGGACAGCTGATCAATATGCTGAATACCCGTATGGAACCGACCGTTCTGGTGCTGTACGGAGACCATCTGCCTGGGTTTGAATGGACGGCGGAAGAAATGGAGAATGGCAGCCTGTTCCAGACAAAATATGTTGTGTGGAATAATTTGAATCTTCCGGCAATAAAGCGGGATGTAGAGTCGTATCAGCTTGCGGCGCATATCTTAAATATGCTGGACATCCATGAAGGAACCATGATCCGTTTTCATCAGCGTCATCTGGATGCTCATGATACGGACACCCAGGGGTATCTGGATGCTATGAAGATTCTGCAGTATGATATCCTGTATGGAGATCATGAGGTTTATGGAGGAGAATCTCCGTATCAGGCAACACAGCTGGAGTTTGGAGTTACACCGATCATCCAGGGAACTACGGTGCATAATACGGATCAGGTGATCATATTCGGAGGACCGTTCAACAGCTGGTCTAAGATCTGCGTGAACGGGAAGGCCGCAGATACCCAGTATTATTCAAAGACCAGGCTGATCGCAAAGGGTGTGGAACCAAAAGAAAAAGAAGAAATTACAGTACAGCAGGTGGGCCGCGACAAGATCCATCTTGGAACGGCAAGAAAGAAACAATAAATGATACCGGAAGAAGAGCAGCAGATAGGAGACAAGAACTATGAATATTCAGGAAGAATGGGAACTGCATAAGCCGAAAAAGAAGACCTGGGGGCGTTTTCTTCGGGTAATATTCGGTCGAACCACATTTGTGATCACGGCACTTCTGATCCAGCTTGTGATCCTCTGCCTGAGCTTTCAGTGGCTGCGGGAACATGTATTTTACCTGTATGGCGGCTTTGTTGGACTGAGTGCGGTTGTTGTGATCTACATTATCAATAAAAATCAGAATCCGTCTTATCAGCTCTCCTGGATCATTCCTGTGCTGGTGTTTCCGGTGTTCGGTGCATTGTTTTATCTGTTTGTGGAGACACAGCCGGGAACCCGGGCCATTGACCGGAGACTGAAAGAAATTATAAAGGAAACGGAACCGATGCTGAGACAGCGGCCGGAGGTCATGGAACGTCTGTACCGTGAGAGCCGGGGAACAGCGCGGCTGGCCTATTATATGAATAGGTACGGAGGATATCCAATCTGGGAAAACACCAGTGCACAGTATTTTCCGCTGGGAGATGACATGTATCCGGTGCTTCTGGAGGAACTGAAGAAAGCAGAACGTTATATTTTCATGGAATATTTTATCGTGGAAAAAGGCGAAATGTGGGACAGTATTCTGGAAATCCTGAAAGAGAAGGCGGCCGCCGGTGTGGAAGTGCGTTTTATGTACGATGGTATGTGCTGTCTTACCCTGATGCCTTACGGATATCCAAAGCAGCTGGAAAAATACGGAATCCACTGCAAGATGTTTTCTCCGGTGCGTCCGGTCCTTTCTTCCTATCAGAATAACCGTGACCACCGTAAGATCACAGTCATTGATGGCCACACTGCCTTTACCGGCGGAGTGAATCTGGCAGACGAGTACATTAACCGCAAGGTGCGGTTTGGACACTGGAAGGATACCGCCATTATGCTGAAGGGTGATGCGGCCACCGGATTTCTGATGATGTTTCTGCAGATGTGGAATATTACAGAACACAGAACGGATGATTATGACCGGTATCTGTACCGGTCGGCTGTTCCAAACCCGAAAGAGCCAGACTGTACCGGCTTTGTGATGCCATACGGAGACAGTCCGCTGGATAACGAGACAGTAGGGCAGCATGTTTATATGGATATCTTAAACGAATCCCGCTATTATGTGCATATCATGACACCGTATCTGATCCTGGACAGTGATATGATCACTTCACTGACGTTTGCGGCAAAGCGCGGTATTGAGACGATCATCATCATGCCGCATATTCCAGACAAGATCTACGCGTACCTGCTGGCCAGGTCTTATTACGCGGAGCTTCTGCAGGCCGGCGTAAAGATTTACGAATATATACCGGGCTTTGTGCACGCGAAAGTATTTACCAGCGACAACACCAAGGCAGTGGTAGGCTCCATCAACATGGACTACCGGAGCCTGCATCTGCATTTTGAGTGCGCCGTGTACCTGTTCAGGAATCCGGCTGTACAGCAGGCCGAAGCCGACTTCCAGGAAACCCTGAAACACTGTCAGGAGATCACACTGGAAGACTGCAGAACCTATCCGATGCCGAAGAAGATCGCGGGTAAGGTGCTGCGGCTGTTTGCGCCGCTGATGTAAAATTTAGTAATGCCGTACCTCTGCGGCTGACCGGATCTTCTGAATGACAGGTTCGGCGGCCTCGGAGGTGAAATACTGGAAGGTGCATGCTGGCACCTTCTTTTTTAGTGCTTCAAAGTTGCCGCCTCTGATCAGGCAGCGTACCTCGGAGGCGCTGATGGCACCGTCCTCATCGGCCTTTCGCGGGATGATGTTGCAGCCAAGGCCTGCGGCTGTCAGTTCCTCTGCCATCACCTGATTGTAGATGCCGGTTACCTGGCTAAAGGGTTCTTCGCCCACGAAGCGGTCGGTCACGGACAGGGCCTTGGCAATGCGCAGAAAGACCTGAATATCCAGCTTGGCGTGGGACCGGATGACAGTGTCGGAGTCTTTTAAAAAGTAGGATGGGAAGGTGGCGTTGGAAATCATGTAGGGACCGGTTTCGTGGCAGATCACATTTGGAAGATCTGCGCAGCCCTCTGCCACCAGCCGTTTGCGGACGGAGAAAGGAACGAGGGAGACATCTTCGGATACCACAAACACATGGAGCAGATCTACGGCTGAGGCTGCCTGCTCTAAGAGGTAGCGGTGGCCCAGGGTGAAGGGGTTGGCATTCATGATGACAGCACCGGTTTTCACAGGCGGAGCCGGATTTCCTTCTGTTGCCGTGAAATCTGCGGTTTCTTTCTGCAGCCGCTTCAGATAATCGGCAAAGCCGGTCCTGCGGTTTTCCATGAAAACAACTTTGCCTTCTACCCGGGCAATTTCGTAAAAGCCCAGATCACCAAAGAAACGCGCAGTATTACATTTTGTATACAGAAAGAGACTGGTGTTGCCGCGGCTGTACTGAAACTCGATCAGATGGGAGATGATCTGGTTCATCAGGCCTTCTCCCTGATGCTCGGAAGAAACAGCCATACAGCGCAGTGTGTTGGCAAAACAGGATCCGGTTGCCACAAGATCGTAATTATCATCGAACAGTCCGATGCTGTAATCGAGGTTTTTGTCCCGCTCGATTCCTTCTTTTTCTAATAATGCGTCCATCTGGCGCACAGCGCGCTTATCGGTGGGTAAAATTCTGCTTACGGTATAGTCTGACATCACTCATAATTCCTCCGGATTTCGTATTGCCCCTAGTATAACGCATTCGCGGAGAAAATGCGAATATATCCTGAGTTATGGGGGATATTTGTAAATATCTATAGTATGGAAGAGAAGGAGATCCTTATATGAATAACGAAGAAAATGTGAATCAGAACGATGCCCGGGCTATCCTGGATGGCAGCAACGGCAAACACAAAATCTGTCTGCTTTCCATTATCGGAGAAGTGGAAGGCCATGAAAATCTTTCCGGCAATACGAAAACCACCAAATATGACCAAATCCTGCCAAAGCTGGCGCAGCTGGAAGATGACGACAGCGTGGAAGGCCTTCTGGTATTGCTAAATACCTCTGGAGGTGATGTAGATGCCGGCCTGGCCATTGCGGAGATGATCGCCTCTCTTTCCATGCCGACGGTATCCCTGGTCCTGGGCGGCAGCCATTCCATCGGAGTGCCGCTTGCAGTGTCAACAGATCATTCCTTTATTGTGCCGACTGGGACCATGATGGTGCATCCTGTGCGGATGAGCGGGACCGTGATCGGGGCTTCCCAGACTTATGAGTATTTTGAGATGATCCAGGACCGGATCCTGACTTTTGTGAGTGAGCACGCAAAGATCGCCTACGATCAGGTGAAGAAGCTGATGCTGAACACGGAAATGCTGACGAAAGATCTCGGTACTGTGCTGGTAGGACAGGATACGGTAAAGGCCGGACTGATCGATGAGGTTGGAGGGATCCGGGAGGCACTTAGGTATTTGTATCAGCAGATTGAAGCAGGAGCGTAAGCTCTGTCGGGACCGTTTGGGAATCCTGTGTCCAGTTTTCCGTGGCTTGCATTTCCTGATATTTTTTTGTATACTAACTACATTGGGAAAGAGGAGGCCGAAGTTTGTGGCAGCGAAGAAACAGCAAAATCGAGTAAATTCAGACAGAACGGGAAAAGCGGCAGGCAGTAGAAAGTCTGTGCGTTCCGGGGCTCAGGGAGCGTCAGAAGGACGCAAACCGGGCAGACCGAGGCGGGTCCAGGAGCCGGAACCGGAGCAGGAGGGACTGGTCCGTGCAGAGGTCATTGTGTTAGGGTCATTTGCTCTGGCTGTGCTTTTATTTTTGAGCAATTTTCATTTGTGCGGATTTGCAGGTGATTTCTTAAGAGGAATCCAGATTGGCCTGTTTGGCCTTCCGGGCTATGTGGCTCCGCTGGTTCTCTTTATCGGAACCTGCTTTTATCAGGCCAACCGCGAAAACCGGATTGTACTGCAAAAGACCGTTGCTACAGCCGCAGCGTTTTTCCTGTTATGTGGTTTTTCACAGATGATGTTCGGGCAGCAGCCGGAAGCAGGGAAAGGCATTTTTGAATATTACCGCCTTTCAGCAGCATCCGGTATGGGCGGAGGCCTGTTTGGAGGCCTGCTGTTTGGCGGAATCCGTGCCTTTATCGGAAGTATCGGAGCATTTCTGGTCATGGCGGTTGGAATGATCATCTGCATGGTGTGCATTACCCAGCGCTCTTTTGTGAAAGCGGTAAAACGTCACAGCGATGTGGCCTATCAGCACGCAAGAGAAGATATGGAGCGGCGCCGTGAGCTTTATGCCGAGCGTCAGGAAGAACGAAGACGTCTTCGGGAGGAGCAGCGGGTGCGGGGCGTGAATTTGGGTTCCACGAAGCTTTCAGCTTCTGACAATGAAGATGCAGAGGATATGCCGCAAGAAGGCTTCGAAGATGGCTGGGATGACAGCAATGAAGAAGATTACGGGAAAAGCAGTGAAGATGGCGGCAGCGCAGACTTGCAGGCCGGCCGGCAGGCTGCGGATGAGGCGGCAGAGGAGGCTGCGGATGAGGCGGCAGAGGAGGCTCCCGGAACATCGCGCGGGCGGCGCCTGTCTCCGGAGGAAGCCATGGAACCGGATCTGTCGGATATTTTTACAGGCAGTATTACCATGCCGGAAGATGACTATGATCTGGAGGCAGCGGCAAAGCGCCTGACAGAGTCCGGTTTTGGACAGTTTGAGCAGGCGGGGGAGGTTTTTACCGGCGGTGCCAGAAAACTGGATGAAGAATCCGCGGTGACTCCGGCGCATGATCAGACAGCGCAGTCAGAGCATCAGCAGGAACCGGAGCAGATTCAGGATGAGGCTCCGTGGGATGAGCCTGCAAAAGCAGAAAATGAGGAGTGTACATATACCAGGCCGCAGGAGCCTGCCTGGCAGGAGGCAGCCCCGGAGGAGTATCTTCCGGAGCCGGATGTGGCTTACACCGTTAAGACGGAGCAGAACACCGATTTCGCAATCCCGGAAGGGAACAAGCATGTGGTAACAGCCGGCGGCAAGGTGATCGATACCGATACCGAGGCTCTTCAGAAGAAGCTGGAGTCTGCAAAGAAAGCGGCAGCAGCGAAGAAAGAAGCAGAAACTGCAGACAGTGAAGCGACTGTGGAACAGCAGATTCAGGAAACGGAAGAGGAACCGAAGAAGGAATATGTCTATCCGCCCCTCAGCCTCTTAAAGCGCGGCGGCAGAAATTCCGGCGGCTATTCTGAGCAGGAGTACCGGGAGACAGCTGTGAAGCTGCAGCAGACGCTCCGGAATTTTGGCGTTGGCGTTACCGTGACGAATATCAGCTGCGGCCCTTCTGTTACCCGTTATGAGCTTCATCCGGAGCAGGGGGTCAAGGTCAGCAAGATCGTGGGTCTGGCCGATGACATCAAATTAAGCCTGGCTGCGGAGGATATCCGTATTGAGGCGCCGATCCCGGGCAAGTCTGCCGTGGGTATTGAGGTTCCGAACAAGGAGAAAACATCCGTATTCCTGCGTGACCTGCTGGAGTCTGATACCTTCCAAAAGCACCCGTCAAAGCTGGCTTTTGCGGTTGGTAAAGACATCGGAGGTCAGGTTGTGGTGACGGATATTGCCAAGATGCCGCATCTGCTGATCGCGGGCGCTACCGGATCCGGTAAGTCTGTCTGCATCAATACCATCATCATGAGCATCATCTACAAGGCAGATCCGGAGGATGTCAAGCTCATCATGGTGGATCCGAAGGTCGTAGAGTTAAGTGTATACAATGGCATTCCGCATCTGCTGATTCCGGTTGTGACGGATCCGAAGAAGGCATCCGGCGCGTTAAACTGGGCAGTGGCAGAGATGACGGATCGTTACAAGAAGTTTGCCAAATACGGAGTGCGTGACGTAAAGGGATACAACGCGAAGATTGAAACTATTCAGGATATCGAAGATGAGAACAAACCGAAGAAGCTGCCGCAGATCGTCATCATCGTTGATGAGCTTGCGGATCTGATGATGGTGGCTCCGGGCGAAGTAGAGGATGCCATCTGCCGTCTGGCCCAGCTGGCCCGCGCGGCAGGCATTCATCTGGTCATCGCGACCCAGAGACCGTCTGTCAATGTCATTACCGGCCTCATCAAGGCCAACGTGCCGTCACGAATCGCGTTCTCCGTTTCTTCCGGAGTGGATTCCCGTACCATTATTGACATGAATGGCGCGGAAAAGCTTTTAGGAAAGGGTGATATGCTCTTTTATCCGGCAGGCTTCCCGAAGCCGCAGCGAGTGCAGGGCGCCTTTGTCTCAGATACGGAAGTCCAGCAGGTAGTGGACTTCTTAACCGAGCAGGGGCTTAGCGCCCAGTACAGCCCGGAAGTGGAAAACAGTATGAATTCGGCTCCTTCTGCCCAAGCCTCCGGCCCGTCTAACAGCCGGGACGAGTACTTTGAGCAGGCAGGCCGTTTCATAATAGAAAAAGAAAAAGCATCCATTGGAATGCTGCAGCGCATGTTCAAGATTGGATTCAACCGTGCCGCAAGAATCATGGACCAGCTGGCAGAGGCCGGTGTGGTCGGAGAGGAAGAGGGAACAAAGCCCCGCAAGGTTCTTATGACCATGGAAGAGTTTGATCAGATCATTTAATCCACACTACACACGAAAAGGGAGGAATCTGGCTATGAAAACAGATATCGAAATCGCGCAGGAGGCGGTAAAGCTTCCAATCAAAGAGGTTGCAGAGAGCTATGGAATTGTTGAGGATGATCTGGAACTGTACGGTAAGTATAAGGCAAAGATCACGGATGAACTGTGGCAGCAGGTTAAAGACCGTCCGGACGGAAAACTGGTTCTGGTAACTGCCATCAATCCGACTCCGGCAGGAGAAGGAAAGACTACCACAAGCATTGGCCTGGCAGATGCTCTTACAAGACTTGGAAAAAAGACCATGATCGCGCTGCGTGAGCCATCTCTGGGACCGTGCTTCGGCATTAAGGGCGGAGCAGCAGGCGGCGGATTTGCCCAGGTTGTTCCGATGGAGGATTTAAACCTTCATTTTACCGGTGATTTCCATGCCATCACTTCTGCCAATAACCTTCTGGCAGCACTCCTGGATAACCACATCCAGCAGGGCAACGCTCTTCAGATTGATACCAGACAGATCCTCTGGAAACGCTGCCTGGACATGAACGACCGTGTACTGCGTAATGTGGTGGTTGGCCTTGGCGCAAAGGCCGACGGCGTGGTTCGTGAGGATCATTTTGTCATCACCGTAGCTTCCGAGATCATGGCAATTCTGTGCCTGGCCAGTGACATGAATGATTTAAAAGAGCGTCTCGGCAAGATCATTGTCGCATATAATTATGCCGGAGAGCCGGTTACCGCAGCGCAGTTAAACGCAGTAGGTGCCATGGCGGCCCTGTTAAAGGATGCCATCAAGCCGAACCTGATCCAGACTCTGGAGCATACCGGAGCCCTGGTACACGGCGGACCGTTCGCGAATATTGCCCATGGCTGCAACAGTGTGCGCGCGACCAAGACAGCCTTAAAGCTGGCTGATATCGTGGTAACCGAGGCTGGATTCGGCGCAGATCTGGGCGCTGAGAAATTCCTGGATATCAAGTGCCGCAAGGCAGACTTAAAGCCGGATGCAGTGGTTCTGGTGGCAACCGTCCGCGCGTTAAAGTACAACGGCGGTGTGCCGAAGACCGAGCTTTCCGCAGAGAACCTGGATGCTTTAAAGAAGGGTATTGTGAACCTGGAGAAGCACATTGAAAATCTGCAGAAATTTGGTGTTCCGGTTGTGGTAACCTTAAACTCCTTTGTGACCGATACGGAAGCAGAGTATGCGTTCATCCGCGATTTCTGTGAGGAGCGTGGCTGTGAGTTCGCTCTTTCTGAGGTATGGGCAAAAGGCGGAGAGGGCGGAGAAGCCCTGGCACAGAAGGTTCTTGACACCCTTGCAAATAAGGAGAGCCATTACCATGCCCTGTACCCGGATGAGATGAGCTTAAAGGATAAGGTAAAGACCATTGCCACCGAGATTTACGGCGCGGATGGTGTTTCCTATGCACCGGCTGCATCCAAAGCGCTGGCCCGCATTGAGGAGATGGGCTTTGGCAATCTTCCGGTCTGCATGGCGAAGACTCAGTACTCCCTGTCCGATGACCAGACTAAGCTGGGACGTCCGACCGGATTTACCATCAATGTGCGTGATGCTTATGTATCCGCTGGAGCCGGCTTCGTGGTAGTGCTGACCGGGGCCATCATGACCATGCCGGGACTTCCGAAGAAACCGGCGGCAGATGGCATTGATGTGGATGAAAATGGTGTGATCACCGGATTATTCTAATTTGAAATTGTCGCGAAGGCGTGGGCTGCTCTGGCAGCTGCGCTTTTTGCGTGGAAATCCGCTATGCCAGAATTTTGCGTAGTGCAAACGAAAGCAGACGGATAGAAACTAAGAAAGGATAGACAAGAGTATGACGATAAAAGACTGGTTAGAGGGACTTTCTTACAAGCTGGTTCAGGGAAGCCTGGACGTGGAGGTAAACGAGGTTGTGTACGACTCCAGAAAGGCTGCTCCTGGCGCGGTGTTTGTCTGCATGAAGGGTACGAAAATCGATTCCCATGATTTTATTCCTCAGGTGACAGAGGCAGGAGTAAAGGTACTTGTGACCGAGCATCCGGTGGAGACACCGGAGGATGTCACTGTGGTGGAGACCGAAAACGGAAGAGAGGCGCTGGCTCTGTTATCGGCAGCACGCTTTGGCTATCCATCCCGGAAGCTTACCATGATCGGGGTAACCGGTACCAAGGGAAAGACCACCACCACCCATATGATCAAGACCATTCTGGAGACTGCCGGTAAAAAGACCGGTATGATTGGTACTAATGGCGTTTACATCGGAGAAGAACATTTTCCAACCGTGAATACCACACCGGAATCCTATGACCTGCACCGCTATTTCGCGAAGATGGTGGAAGCTGGTTGTGAGTGCTGCGTGATGGAGGTTTCCTCCCAGGCCATGAAGATGCACCGGGTGGCAGGTATTCACTTCAACTATGGGCTCTTCACCAACATTTCTCCGGATCACATCGGAAAAGATGAGCACGCGGACTTTGCGGAGTATTTATATTACAAGAAACAGCTGTTCCGCCAGTGTGACCGTGCCCTGATCAACGTGGATGATGAACATATTGACGATATTGTAAAAGACATTCCGTGCACATGGACCGGATTTGGCCTGAAAGAGGGCGCCGGTTTCCAGGCAGAGAACATTCATTATGTCTCTGAGCCGGATTTTGTGGGCGTGGAGTTTGATATCAGGGGCGAGCACCAGATTCCGGTGCGTGTCAGCATCCCTGGCAAATTTAATGTATACAATGCGCTGGCGGCAGCAGCGGTTACTCTGTGGGTTGGTGTTCCGGCAGAAAAGCTGCAGCATGCCCTGGAGCACCTGAAAATCAACGGCCGTATGGAGATTGTATACACCTCTGAGAAGTGCTGCGTCATCGTAGACTACGCCCACAACGCAGTCAGCATGGAGAGCCTTCTGGCAACGCTTAGGGAGTACCATCCGAAGCGTCTGGTAGTAGTCTTTGGCTGCGGTGGAAACCGCTCGAAGGACCGTCGTTACTCTATGGGGGAGATTGGCGGCCGCATGGCGGATCTGTCCATCATCACCGCAGACAACTCCCGGTTTGAAAAGGTGGAGGATATCATTGCGGATATCCGCGGCAGCATTGAGAAGACCGGCGGTAAATTCATTGAGATTCCGGACCGGAAAGAGGCCATTACCTACAGCATCACTCACGCGGAGCCGGGCGATATGATTGCCATCATTGGCAAGGGCCATGAGGACTATCAGGAGATCAACGGTGTGCGTTACCCATTCCTGGACCGTGCGGTGGTGGAAGAGGTTGTGAAGAATTTGTAAGGGAACGTGTGTGCGGCAGGCTTTGAAAAGCAGGAATGCGAAAACAGAGCCTGCAGGCACTTGGAAGAAAAGAAACAGGAAAAGAGATCCGGAAATGGAAAATATAACGGTAAAAGAGATTGTGGCTGCCACGGGCGGCCGGCTTCTGTGTGGAAACGAAACACAGAAGATTGCACATTTGAGCATTGATTCGAGAACCATGAAGGGAAATGACCTGTTTGTGCCGCTCATTGGGGAAAAGGTGGATGCGCATCGTTTTATAGAGCAGGCCTTTGGCGCGGGCGCGGTGGCTGTGCTGACTTCCGAGCATGATACGGCAGAGGATGCGGAGCATGCCTGGATCCGTGTGGCTGATACCAAAAAGGCGCTGCAGGACATCGGCCGCTATTACCGCAGCCGGTTAAGCCTGCCGCTTGTGGGCATCACCGGAAGTGTGGGAAAGACCACGACCCGTGAAATGGTGGCAGCAGCACTTTCCGCGAAGTACCAGGTATACAAGACTCCGGGAAATTCCAACAGCCAGGTAGGGGTGCCAATCACGCTGTCTGAGATTACTTCCGCCGATGAGATTGGTGTGCTGGAACTTGGCATGAGCATGCCGGGGGAACTGACCGTCATCGCAAAGATTGCCCAGGTAGATATGGCTGTGATCACCAATGTTGGCATCACCCATATTGAACAGCTGGGAAGTCAGGAAAACATTTATCATGAGAAGCTGACCATTCAGGATGGTTTAAAGGATGGCGGCATTCTGTTCTTAAATGGGGATGACCCGCTGCTAAAAGATACAAAAGCCAAAGCGGGCTGCCGTACCGTATATTACGGAACGGGAGAGAATTCCGAGTACCGGGCCGAGGATATCCGCAGCGAGGATGGCTACCCGGTGTTTACCGCAAACTGCCGTGGAGAAAAGTATATGGTGCGCTTAAGCATCATGGGGCGCCATAATGTGCTGAATGCCATGGTGGCTTTGGCTGTAGCAGATTTAAGCGGAGTTCCGCTTTCCGGCGCAGTGAAGAGCCTGGCTGCCTTTACCGGATTCAAAAACCGCCAGCAGATCGCGGAGAAAAATGGAGTTACCATCATTGATGACACCTACAACGCGAGTCCGGTTTCCATGAAGGCTGGTTTGGAGGTCCTGGAGGCGAAAGCAAAGGGACGCCGTATTGCGGTGCTTGCTGATATGAAGGAGCTGGGACCGGATTCCCCGAAGTTCCATTATGAGGTCGGAAGCTGGATGAAATCCCATCCGGTGGATATTCTGTTTACTTATGGAGAACTGGCAGAACAGATTGCGCGCGGAGCAAAGCGTGCCGGCATGAAAGCAGAGTATCTTCATTTTGATGAGAACCAGCGGGATGCGCTGGCTGAGAGCGTAAAGGCAAAGCTGCAGCCGGGCGACTGTGTGCTCTTAAAGGGCTCCAACAGCATGAAGCTGGGTGAGGTGGCAGCAAGGCTGCTGAAAGATTAAAACAGGCAACAGACAGGAGTATATATGGCAGATCAGTATGCCAGCATCATTATAGATATTTCCCATGAAGACGTAGACCGGGTATTCCAGTACCGGATCCCGCCGGCGCTTTTGCCGCAGATCCGTGTGGGGGTGCAGGTCTGCGTCCCTTTTGGTTCAGGAAACAGAACACGAACCGGCTATGTGGTGGAAATCACAGACAGGCCGGATTATGATAAAGACAAAATAAAAGAGATCATCGGTGTTACTGAGAAGAGTATTACGGCGGATGCCCGGCTGATTGAGCTGGCCTGGTGGATGAAGGAGCAGTATGGCTCTACCATGAATCAGGCGCTGAAGACGGTGCTCCCGGTGAAGAAAAGGGTGAAGGCACGGAATAAGAAGATTGTGGAGACTGTGGCGGGGATGACGGAGCTGCCGGGCGAAGGTCTGGAACAGGCCAAGGCAAAACCGGAAGGAAGTCCGGAAGCGGCATGGAAAGAAGCGGCAGAGCCAGCGGGAGACGGTTCAGCCATCTTCTTAAATTCCGAGCAGCAGTCCATTACGGATGCCTTCATCACTTCCTATGACTCCGGCGACCGCGCTCCCTGTCTCATCCATGGTGTCACAGGCAGCGGCAAAACCGAAGTTTACATGGCCCTGATCGACCATGTGCTGCAGCAGGGAAAACAGGTCATCGTGCTGATTCCGGAGATTGCCCTGACCTACCAGACGGTGAGCCGTTTTTACAGCCGTTTCGGCCGCCGTATCTGTGTTATGCATTCCAGGCTTTCTGCCGGAGAAAAGTGTGACCAATTTGAGCGGGCCAGAAATGGAGAGACGGACATTATGATCGGTGCCAGATCGGCGCTTTTTACGCCGTTTCCCAATCTTGGACTCATCATCATCGATGAGGAGCATGAGGGTGCTTATAAGAGTGAGACGTCGCCGCGCTACCATGCAAGAGATGTGGCTGAAAAACTGGCCGCGCTAAGCGGCGCGGCTCTGGTGATGGGCTCCGCCACGCCATCGGTGGAGGCCTACGCAAAAGCGGAAGCCGGAATTTACCGCCTGTTTACGCTGACAAAGCGGGCAAAGGCGGGAAGTGAGATGGCGGCGGTGGAGGTTGTGGATCTGCGAAAGGAGATGGAGACCGGCAACAAATCCATATTCAGTGTGCGCCTGCAGGAGCTGATCAGGGACCGGCTGGAGAAAAAGGAGCAGATCATGCTGTTTATCAACCGGAGGGGCTATTCCAGCTTTGTTTCCTGCAGAAGCTGCGGTGAGGCGCTAAAATGCCCGCACTGCGATGTGTCTCTGACGCTGCATAACCACCAGAGACTGGTGTGTCATTACTGCGGTTATCAGATTCCCATGCCGAAGCTGTGCCCGCACTGCGGGTCTCCGTATCTGGCGGGATTTGGTATCGGCACCCAGAAGATTGAGGAGATGGCAGTTCAGATGTTTCCCCAGGCGAAAATTCTGCGGATGGATTTGGATACTACCTCGAGAAAGGGCGGCCATGAGAAGATTCTGTCGGCATTTGCAAAGGGCAAGGCAGATATTCTCATTGGCACCCAGATGATTGTAAAAGGTCATGATTTTCCGGGAGTGACCCTGGTGGGCGTGCTGGCGGCAGATGTGTCGCTGTATGCGCCGGATTTTGCGGCAGCGGAGCGGACGTTTGAGCTTCTGGTTCAGGCAGCAGGCCGTGCGGGCCGCGGGAGACAGGCAGGGACAGCGCTGATCCAGACCTATATGCCGGAGCATTACAGCATCCAGACAGCGGCGGCCCAGGATTATGGGGCCTTTTACCGTCAGGAGATGGGGTACCGGAGGCTGATGCATTATCTTCCGGCCTTGCATATTCTGTGCATGCAGGTGGCAGGAGAAAATGAGGAGCTTATGAGCCGGATCATGGATGCCATTGCGGGATCCGTGCAGAAACATTTCGGGGAAGCAGCCGAGATCATTGGACCGGTTCCGGCACCGGTATATAAAGTTCACGATATCTACAGAAAAATTTTATATATGAAACATGAAAACTATGATATACTAATAAAAATCCAGAAGTATGTCAAAATGCGCTGGGACGAGACAGAAAGCTGCAAAAAGCTGACGCTCCAGTGTGATTTCATATAAATGCGATACAGAAAGGACGAAGAATAATGGCAATCAGACAGGTAAGAACCATTGGAGATGATATTTTAAGAAAGGAATGCAAACCGGTCAAGGAGATCACCCCGCGTATCGTGGAGCTGATCGAAGACATGTTTGAGACCATGTATGAGGCAAACGGCGTGGGCCTGGCAGCACCGCAGGTGGGCGTATTAAAGCAGATCGTGGTCATGGACGTAGATGACGGCAACCAGTATGTGCTCATCAATCCGGAAATTATTGAGCAGAGCGGAAGCCAGACCGGACAGGAGGGCTGCCTTAGTGTACCGGGAAAGGCCGGCATGGTAACCCGCCCGAATCACGTGGTTGTCCGGGCTTACGATGAAAATATGGAGCAGTTTGAGTTAGAGGGCGAGGAGCTGTTAGCCCGCTGCATCTGTCATGAGTGCGCGCATCTTCACGGCCAGCTCTATGTAGACTTAGTAGAGGGCGAACTGATGGATACCACAGCAGAACCGGAGGAAGAATAAGCCTATGAGAATCATATTTATGGGAACACCGGATTTTTCGGTGCCGACATTAGAAGCCCTGGTGGCTTCGGAGCATGAGGTCGCTGCAGTAGTCACTCAGCCGGATAAGCCTAAGGGACGGGGCAAGGAGATCCATATGTCTCCGGTCAAAGAGTGTGCCTTAAAGCACAATATTCCGGTTTATCAGCCGGTGCGCGCAAGGGATGAAGCCTTTGTGGAGGAGATGCGCACGTTAAAACCAGACGCTATGGTGGTCATTGCCTTTGGCCAGATCCTTCCAAAGAGTCTGTTAGACCTGCCAAAATACGGATGTGTGAACATCCACGCGTCCCTGCTTCCAAAGTACCGCGGCGCAGCCCCGATCCAGTGGGCTGTCATCAACGGCGATGAAGAGACCGGCATTACCACCATGATGATGGATGTGGAGATGGATACAGGAGATATGCTGGAGAAAACTGTGGTAAAACTGAATCCGGATGAGACCGGCGGAAGCCTGTTTGACCGGTTAAGCCTTCTGGGTGGAGATCTGATCCTTTCGACCTTAAGCAAGCTGGAAAAGGGAGAAATCACCCCGCAGCCGCAGGACCACGCCCAGGCAACCTATGTAAAGAAAATTTCCAAATCCATGGGTGACATTGACTGGACCATTGACGCGTTTTCCATTGAACGTCTGGTGCGCGGTTTAAATCCGTGGCCCAGCGCATTCACCAGATGGAATGGAAAAATGTTAAAAATCTGGGAGGCACAGGTGCTTCCGGACCCGGAAACAAAAGCTCCCTGCGGCAGTGTCATCAGCGCCAGCGATGAGGGCTTAAAGATCCAGACCGGAAACGGCGTATTATGCGTCACCAGCCTTCAGTTAGAAGGAAAGAAGCGGATGGATACCGCGGCATTCCTCAGGGGATACCAGGTAGAGTCCGGCTGCATCATGGAAAGGAGTGAGTAGTCATGTACGGTGGCTATGGTTATTACGGGCTTGGTTACAGCCTGTTTGATCCGACAATGATCCTTGTATATATCGGTGCCCTGTTATCTCTGTGGGCATCCTCCAAAGTGAACAGTACATTCCAGCATTATTCCCGCGTGCGCAGCATGACCGGGATGACCGGCGCGGAAGCGGCAAAACGCCTTTTACAGTCCCAGGGCATTTACGATGTGACTGTACAGCCAGTGCGGGGACAGCTCACGGACCACTATGACCCGCGGACCAAAACCGTAAACTTATCGGAGTCTGTTTATGGAAGCACTTCCATTGCGGCAGTGGGTGTGGCGGCTCATGAGTGCGGGCATGCCATTCAGGATAATGTAGGCTACGCGCCTCTTCGCCTGCGCTCTGCGTTTGTGCCGATCGCAAACTTTGGAAGCAAAATTTCCCTGCCCCTCATCATCCTGGGCTTTTTTATCGGACTGACTCCGTTCATTGAGATTGGCATCTGGATGTTTGTGCTGGCTGTGTTATTCCAGATCATCACCCTGCCGGTAGAGTTCAATGCTTCCTCCCGTGCGGTGCATCTGGTAGATAGTCTTGGCATTCTTCAGGGAGATGAGGTGGATGGCACCAGAAAGGTGCTGGGGGCAGCAGCCCTGACCTATGTGGCAGCAGCGGCCGCTTCCATTTTACAGCTTGCGCGGCTGATCATCCTGTTTGGAGGACGCAGACGAAATGACTAAGCAGAACGGCCCGACCAAAGAGCGGGAACTGATCCTGGATATCCTTCTGGAAATCCTGGAATATGGCGGTTACAGCCATGTGGTATTAAAAAAAGCACTGGATAAGCATCAGTATCTGGAAAAGCAGAACCGTGCGTTTATTACAAGAGTCGCGGAAGGAACCCTTGAGTATCTTCTGACCATCGATGCGGTGATTGACCAGTGTTCTAAAACAAAAGTAAAGAAAATGAAGCCGGTGATCCGTACCATTCTTCGGATGTCTGTATACCAGATCTTAAAGATGGACCGGATCCCGGACAGCGCGGTATGTGATGAGGCTGTGAAGCTTGCGGTAAAACGGAAGTTCCACGGCCTGAAAGGCTTTGTAAACGGAGTGCTTCGCACCATTTCCAGAGAAAAAGAAACCTTTGTGTTCACCGACTGGTCCCGGAAATATTCCATGCCGGACTGGATCATCGAACTCTGGAAACAGCAATATCCGGCAGAGACAGTAGAGCGTATGCTGCAGGCTTTCCTAGAGGAGCGACCTACTTCTGTGCGCTGCAATCTGGACCGGGCTTCCATGGAAGAGATTCTTCACAGTCTGGAACAGGATCATGTCACGGTACAGAAAAATCCGCTGGCCGACCATGCCCTTCTTCTTTCCGGCTATGATTATCTGGATGCCGTTGCGGCATTCCGGAATGGCTGGATCACGGTTCAGGATGTAAGCTCCTCCTTTGTGGGGGAGGCGGCAGATCCGAAGCCGGGAGATGTGGTTCTGGATGTGTGCGGCGCCCCGGGCGGAAAGAGCCTGCACATCGCGGATAAGCTTGCTGGCACCGGACAGGTCGTTGTCCGGGACTTAACAGAAAATAAGATCCTGCTGGTGGAGGATAACATCCGCCGGACCGGATTTACCAATATCCGGGCAGAGGTGTGGGATGCGCTGGAAGAAGATCCGTCCTGGGAAAAACAGGCGGATATCGTCATTGCGGATCTTCCGTGCTCCGGTCTTGGCATCATTGGCAAGAAGCCGGACATCAAGTATCAGGTGACAAAAGAAGATTTAGAAGATCTGGCAGATCTCCAGAAGGACATTCTGTCTGTGGTTTGGAACTATGTAAAGCCAGGAGGAAAGCTCATTTACAGCACCTGTACCATCGATCATCTGGAAAATGAAGACCAGAGAAACTGGATTCTGGAAACACTTCCATTTGAGCCGGTGAGCATTGAGAGGTCGTTTGGCAGCCAGGTGGCAGAAGAAACCATGAAAGATGGTTATGTCCAGCTTCTGCCGGGCAGATACCCATGTGATGGGTTCTTTATCTCCGCATTCCGGAGAAAGGAGTAGAAGTTACGATTATGGAAAAGCAAGACATCAAATCCCTGACTCTGGAGGAACTGACTGAGGCCATCCGCCAGATGGGAGATAAGCCCTTCCGGGCAAAGCAGATTTACCAGTGGCTTCATCAGAAGCTGGTGGCAGATTTTGATGAGATGAGCAATCTCTCCAAGCCGCTTCGCGAAAAGTTGAAAGAGCAGTTTGTCCTCACGGCGCTGTACCCGGCAGATGTGAAGATATCCCAGATCGACGGCACCCGGAAATATCTGTTCCGCTTGGCAGACGGCAATGTGATCGAGAGTGTGTGGATGCAGTACCATCACGGAAACAGTGTCTGTATTTCCTCGCAGGTGGGCTGCCGCATGGGCTGCCGTTTCTGTGCGTCCACCCTGGACGGACTGGAGCGCAACCTGACACCGGCGGAGATGCTGGACCAGATTTACCGGATCCAGACTTTGACGGGGGAACGGGTATCCAACATTGTCATCATGGGTTCTGGAGAGCCGCTTGACAATTACGACAATGTGATCCGTTTCCTGCGTATGATTACCGATGAGAATGGCCTGAACATCAGTCAGAGAAATATCACGCTGTCTACCTGCGGCATTGTGCCGAATATTTTGAGGCTGGCAGAGGAGAACATCCAGATCACACTGGCGCTGTCTCTCCATGCGCCAAATGATGAGGTTCGAAGGACCCTCATGCCGATCGCGAATCGTTACAGCTTAAAAGAGATTCTGCCGGCCTGCCAGACTTATTTTGAGAAGACCGGACGGCGGCTGACCTTTGAGTACAGCCTGGTGAGCGGCGTGAACGATAATCTGGAAGAGGCAAAGGCACTTACAACCCTGATCAAAGGCATGCATGGCCATGTGAACCTGATCCCGGTCAATCCGATCAAGGAGCGGGATTACCGTCAGTCAGACCGGAAGGCCATTGAGGCGTTTCAGGCTTATCTGGAAAAAAATGGCATCAACGTGACGGTCCGCCGGGAGATGGGCCGCGACATCAACGGTGCCTGCGGACAGCTTAGAAAGAGTTTCCTGGAAGAGGAAGGGAAAGGGGGAATCTGATCATGGAGGCATGCGCACTGACAGACACCGGACAGAAGCGGAGCATGAACCAGGATTTTATTTATGCCAGCAAAAAGCCCATCGGATCCCTGGAAAACCTGTTTATTGTGGCGGACGGCATGGGAGGACACCAGGCGGGAGATTTCGCTTCCCGTTTCGTGGTGGAGAACCTGGTGAGGTTCTTTGAAACTCCGTATCCGGACCGGGATGTTCATGGCATCTTAAAGGAAGGAATCCGAAAAGTGAACCGGGAGCTTTACGAGCAGGCCAGCACGAATCCGGAACTTAATGGAACCGGCAGCACGCTGGTGTTAGCCACCATCCGGGGAAACGTACTTTACGTGGCGAATATCGGGGACAGCCGTCTTTATCTGCTGCGTGGAGCCCTTGAGCAGATTACGAAGGATCATTCTTATGTGGAAGAACTGGTTGCCATGGGTAAGCTAAAGCGGGGCAGCCGGGACTACATGGAAAAGAAAAATATCATTACCAGAGCGGTAGGTGTCAGCGAGGATGTCGATACCGATCTGTTTGCGCTGAAATTAAAGAGCGGAGATCAGATTCTCATGTGTTCGGACGGTTTAAGCAACATGGTAGACGAACTGGAAATGGAATACATCATCCGTTCCGAGGACGGAGTAGAAGCCCGGGCAAAAGCTCTGGTGGATGCAGCAAACCGCAGCGGCGGCCAGGATAACATTTCCGTTGTTCTGGTTGAACCGCAGATAAGTGAGGTGAGCTTATGATACTGAGACCCGGAACATTTTTGCAGGACCGTTATGAAATATTAGAGCAGATCGGCTCCGGCGGCATGTCTGTGGTATATAAAGCAAAATGCCATAAGCTGAACCGCCTGGTGGCCATCAAGGTCCTGAAGGAAGAATTCTGCAATGACAGCAATTTTGTCAGCAAGTTTAAGATGGAGGCTCAGTCTGCAGCCGGACTGTCCCATCCGAACATTGTCAGTGTTTACGACGTTATCGATGAGGGAAAACTCCATTACATAGTCATGGAACTGATCGAGGGCATTACCCTGAAAAGCTATATTCAGAAGAAAGGGCGGCTGGAGGTTAAGGAAACCATCGGCATTGCCATTCAGGTGGCCCAGGGAATTGCGGCGGCGCATGAACAGCATATCATTCACCGCGACATTAAGCCGCAGAACATGATCATTTCCAAAGATGGCAAGGTGAAGGTGGCGGATTTTGGCATTGCGAGGGCAGTATCGGCCCAGACCATGACTTCCTCTGCCATGGGCTCTGTACATTATATCTCGCCGGAGCAGGCCAGAGGCGGCTTTAGCGACGAGCGAAGCGACATTTATTCTCTCGGAGTAACCATGTATGAGATGGTAACCGGGCGTGTGCCTTTTGAGGGGGACAACACCGTTGCCATCGCCCTGGCTCATCTGGAGGATGTGGTGGTGCCGCCGAGCGTTTACAATCCGGAGATTCCGGTGAGCCTGGAGCGGATCATTCTGCGCTGCATGGAGAAAAAGCCGGAGCGCCGTTACCGCAGTGCCCAGGATGTGATCACGGATCTTCGCGCGGCGCTGATCCGTCCATCGGAAGCAGGCAGCAGCTCTGTGGATGTGGAAGAGCGGGCCTTAAATGGAGAAACAGTTCAGATCAGCAGTGAACAGCTCTCCCAGATCAAACAGTTCCACCGGACGGAGCGTCTGGAACCGGAACGAAAAGAAACCTATGATCGGGAGGCCAAAGCGGCCTGGGAAGCGTACCGGGAGGAAACTATTCCGGAAACACCGGAGCCGGAGCGCGGCAGAAGACCGCAAAGACCGTCCGAAATGTCCAAGGCACCGGCAAAGCGCCGCAGCCGGGACGAGGATGAGGACCGGGCCAATCCCCATATTGAGCGGATTCTGGCCGGGGCCGGGATTGTGGCGGCTATCGTAGTTGTAGCCGTGCTGATCGTGGTATTTTCTAAACTTGGCGCTTTTTTCCGGGCCGGAGGCGGAATGCTTGGTAATTCCCAGACAGAGAGCAGCCAGACGGAAACCGGGGAACTGATCTTAAAGGACACGGAGGTGTCTATGCCGTTAGTCCTGGGACTTTCTGAGGATATGGCAGAGAGTACGCTAAAGGACAGCTCTCTGACGATGAAACGTACCTACGAGTATTTTGATGATGTGGAAAAGGGCCATGTCGCAAAACAGGATCCGGCAGCTGGAACCATTGTATTAAAGGGCGGTCAGGTGAATGTTGTTATCAGCAACGGCACAGACAAGCTGGATTTAAGTAAGCTTGGTATTACAGAACTGGATGAAACCACGGCGGTCAGCTTTCTGGAGAGCAAAGGCCTGAAGGTCCAGGTTGTAGAAGAAGAGGATGAAACGATCAAGGCAGGTACGGTGATGCGTTATGAGCCGGAACTGGTGGAAGACGGCGGCACCGTATATCTGTATGTGAGCAGCGGCCCGCATGTGGACAAGGTTCCGGCACCGTATCTGGTGGGAAAAACGGAGGAAGAGGCCATTGCGCTTCTGGCAGAGAATGACCTCATGCCGGGAAATACCTCTACCGAATCCAGTGATACCGTCGAGAAAGGTTCCATCATCAGCCAGTCCGTTTCATCCGGAACCCAGCTGGCAAAGGGCAGCAAGATCGACTATGTGGTCAGCAGCGGCCCGGAGGTGAAGCATCAGCGCTACGTGGCATCCATCAATCAGGTGTATGACTTAAGCAGCCTGATCGGTCCTGGTGCCGGAAGCTCCAGCGTCACCATCCAGATCCGACTGCATCAGGGTACGGCAGATAATCCGCATTATAAGATCCTGACCCAGTCTACTACCATCAAGGGAGATGTGCTCCTTCCTGTGAATTTCACCAGCATCGAGAGCATGGATGGAACGGACCAGGGCACCCTGGAAATCGTGGATGTGAACTCCGGCGCGGTCATCAAGACCTACCAGCTCACATTTTTCCCGATGGATTAAAAGGAATAGAGAGATGACAGGAAAAATCATTAAAGGAATCGCGGGCTTTTATTACATCCATAACGGACAGGATAAGGTATATGCCTGCAAGGCAAAAGGTATTTTTCGAAACCGGGGCATCAAACCGGTAGTCGGAGACAATGTGAAGTTTACCGTGCTGGACGAGGAGGCGCTGGAGGGGAATATCGACGAGATCCTTCCCCGGACAAATGTGCTGGTGCGCCCGGCATCGGCCAATGTGGATCAGGCGCTGGTGGTTTTCGCCATCACGCAGCCGGATCCGAATTTCAATCTTCTGGACCGTTTTCTCATTATGATGCTGGCACAGGATATTCCGGTGACCATCTGCTTTAACAAGACGGATCTGGAAACAGAGGAAAAGCAGCGGGAGTACCGTAATATATACGAGCAGGCCGGTTATCCGGTCATGTTTGTGAGCACCTATGAGAAATCCGGTGTGGAGGCCGTGCGGGATTACCTGCGCGGAAAAACTACAATCCTGGCAGGACCCTCCGGTGTGGGCAAATCGTCTCTGACCAATCTTTTGCAGCCGGAGGCGGCTATGGAAACCGGAAGCATCAGCGAAAAGATCAAGCGTGGAAAGCATACCACCCGCCATGCGGAGCTGTTCTGTGTGGAGGAGGGCACGTATCTCATGGATACGCCGGGATTTTCTTCTATGTATCTGGAAGAAATTGAGCCACAGGAGTTAAAGGATTATTTCCCGGAGTTTGAAGCCTATGAGCCGGAATGCCGCTTCCAGGCGGACTGTGTTCATATCGGAGAGCCGGTGTGCGGCGTGAAAGCTGCGCTGGCAGCGGGAAAGATCAGCCAGAGCCGGTATGACAACTATGGGCTGTTATATCAGGAACTGAAGAATCGCAGAAAATACTAATCATGGCAATGAAGGAGTAACACATCATGTATATTTTAGCACCATCCATTCTTGCAGCAGACTTTGGAAATTTAAGAAAGGAGATCGAGACCGTATCAGAGGCAGGAGCCCAGTATATTCACATTGATGTGATGGACGGCATGTTCGTGCCAAGCATTTCCTTTGGCATGCCAGTCATCCAGAGCGTCCGTTCCTGTACGGACAAGGTCTTTGACGTTCACATGATGGTGGAAGAGCCGGGACGCTACGCGGCAGATTTAAAGGCAGCCGGCGCGGACCTGCTCTGTGTGCACCAGGAGGCATGCCGCCATCTGGACCGTACCATCAACCAGATCAAAGAGCTTGGTATGAAGGTGGGCGTGGCCTTAAACCCGGCTACCCCGGTGGAGACTCTTTCCTGTGTGCTGGACCAGGTGGACATGATCCTTTTGATGTCCGTAAACCCGGGCTTTGGCGGCCAGAAATTTATTCCCTATACAGTGGACAAGATCAGAAAGCTGCGTGCCATGTTAAATGAGCGCGGTTTACAGACGGATATCCAGGTCGATGGTGGCGTAGGCCTTGGCAATATAAAGGAACTGATGGAGGCAGGAGCCAATATCTTTGTGGCAGGCAGCGCGGTTTATAAGAATGATGCCGCAGCGAACGTAAAGGCATTCCTGAAAATCTTTGAAGAGGCAGAAAATAGATGAAAAGATGTCTGATCATGACGGGCGGAAAGCTGGATCTGGCTTTCGCCCGCTCCTTTTTGGAAAAAGAAACATTCGATAAGATCATTGCCGTGGATGGCGGCCTGAAAGCCGTGAAAGAACTGGGACTGGTGCCGGATTATATTGTGGGGGATTTTGATTCTGTTTCCAATGAAATCCGGGAAGACTTCCGCCAGTATCCGTATATTGTGTGGGAGCAGCATAAGCCGGAGAAGAACGAGACCGACACAGAGCTTGCCAGGAACCGGGCCCTGACCCTTTCCTGCGATGAAATTGTGTTCCTGGGGGCTACCGGTGGCCGCATCGACCATATGATCGGCAACATCCATGCGCTGAAAACCTGTATGGAGCGGGGAATTACCGCCTATATTGTGGATCCTCAGAATCGTTTAAGCCTGTTGGACGGTGAGCGGATCTTTTCAAAGGAAAACCAGTGGGGCAAATATGTTTCTTTTGCTCCGTATACAGAAGAGGTGACCGGAATTACCCTGACCGGATTTAAGTATACGCTGAAGGATAAGACCATTTACCGGGGGGAGGAAGTGGGACTTTGCATCAGCAATGAGATTGCGGAGGAAACTGCCACGATCACGCTGGAGGATGGCGTTCTGATCTGTATCGAATCCCGTGACTGAGAAACTGGCCTGGTTAAAAATATTAAAACTGGCTATTAATATCATTCCAGCTGCGTGCTATGATAGGCGGCATATAAAGATTGTCCGCAGAATCTGCGGCGGTCGATCATCTTACAAAAGCAGCGAGGGAGAATGATTATGAAAAACAGAGACAACGACAAAGTATACAAGCTGGTGCTTACGGCCCTGATGGCGGCCCTGTGTTATGTGGCCTTCACCTTCTTAAAGATTCCGATTCCAACCCCGGGCGGAGATACCACAGCTCTTCATATCGGTAACGCGTTCTGCGTGCTGGCGGCCCTTCTTCTTGGCGGCGGTTACGGCGGTGTGGCAGGTTCCCTGGGTATGACCATCGCGGACCTTCTGGATCCGGTGTACATCACCAGTGCTCCGAAGACATTCATTTTAAAGCTCTGCATCGGCCTGATCGCAGGTTTTGTGGCACACAATATTGCCCACATCACCGAAGAACATGACAGCAAGTACATTGTGAAGTGGTCCCTGATCGCTTCCGTCGCAGGTCTGGGCTTCAACGTGGTTATGGACCCGATCGTCGGATACTTCTATAAGAATTATATTCTTGGCGTAGAGTCTTCCGCAGCAAAGATCATGGCAACCTGGGCAGCAGGCGCAACCCTGGTGAATGCCATTGTCGGAACCATTGTGGTTGTAGTGGTCTATATGGCGGTGCGTCCGGTTCTGAAAAAAGCAGGCCTTTTCATGAAAATTAAATAAGATTTGATATAAGGACAGTTCATAAGTGAAATTTATTAGTGAAATTAGTAAAATTCATGTTAAATTGTCCTTTTCTTTTATCTAAAATGATGTTACTATAATAATAAGGCTTTTTTGCCCGAAAACCCAAAAAGGAGAGAGAACTTATGAAAAAGAAAATGCTGGCTGTATTATTAGCTGGTACCATGGCAGCATCCATGACCGCATGCGGAGGCAGCAGCTCCAGTAACACTGCAGAGACTACTGCGGCAGCACAGAAGTCTGGCGACAGCGCTGAGAAAACCGAGGGAGCAGCACCGAGCAAGGATGCTTCTGAGTTCAAGATCGGCCTGATCACCGATGTAGGCGGCGTAAACGACGGATCCTTCAACCAGTCTTCCTGGGAAGGCCTGGAGAGAGCAGGTGAGGAGCTTGGAGTTACCGTAAACTACTTAGAGTCCGCTACCGATGCAGACTATGCTCCGAATATTGAGACTTTCATAGATGAGGACTATGACCTGATCATCTGTGTTGGCTATATGCTTGCAGACGCAACCAAAGCAGCTGCAGAGGCAAACCCGGATACCAGGTTTGCCATCATTGATGACGCAAGTATCGATCTTCCGAACGTAACCGGTCTGGTATTCCATGCAGAGCAGGCTTCCTACCTGGTAGGTTATGTAGCAGGTCTGACCACCAAGACTAACAACATCGGTTTTGTCGTTGGTATGAGCAATGAGACCATGAACCAGTTTGGTTATGGTTACTGCGCAGGCGCAATCGACGCAAACCCGGACATCACCGTTCAGCAGTTTAACGCAAACTCTTTTGCTGATTCCGCTACCGGTAAGACCATGGCAAACACCGCAATCACCAATGGCGCAGATATCGTCTTCCAGGCAGCAGGCGCAACCGGTCTTGGCGTTATCGAGGCTTGCCAGGAGGCTGGTGTCTATGCCATCGGCGTAGACAGTGACCAGTCAAGCATTGCTCCGAGCACGGTTCTGACCTCCGCTATGAAGCGTGTAGACAACGCTGTTTACAACGCTGTAGAGGAACTGATGGACGGATCTCTTGAGGGCGGCGTACAGTCCTTCGATCTGGCAGCAGGCGGCGTAGACATTGCTCCGACTCAGGATCTGATTGCTCCGGAAGTTATCTCCGCAGTTGACGAAGTAAAAGAGAAAATCGTAAGCGGCGAGATCGAGGTTCCGGCTGATAAGGAGTCCTTCGAGGCAAAATACGGCGACGTATATCAGTTAGACTAATCGCTACAGAAACAAAATATCCAAAATATCTGGCGCGGGGCCCGCATCGATGCGGACCCCGCTTTGCTATGTAAAAAAGAAGGGTTTTCGAAAGCAAAAATAGTAAAACCTGCCAAATGGCAAAAATATCTGGAAAACGAGAACTAAAACTGACATTTGTCCTTTCTTGTTTATGGAAAATGTGATATAAACATGGTAGAATAAAGATAAAACCGGGGAAATGAACAAAATGAGCGAAGTGGATGACGTAATCAGCAGGCTGACTGCAAAGCAGCAAAATTATTTGAACAGCTACTTTACCTATGCGCCGGAAAGCTTAAAGAGCAGCATCCAGGTGGTGCGGATGCCGGCCGGAACAACGTTTATTCAGGAGGGAGCACCGTTAGACAAGGTGTTTATCCTGTTAAAGGGAAGCGTATCCGCGGTAGATTACCGTGTGCGGGAAACGGTGTACGGCTTCTGCCATTTTGAACCCATAGAAATCTTCGGAACCATGGAAATTCTGGGCTATATGAGCCATTACAAGACTACACTGGCTACCACCCAGGACAGCCTGTTTTTAAAGATACCGGGGGATGCCTGCAGAAAATGGATCCTGAACGACGTGTCTGCCCTGCGTCTGGAAACACAGCGGATCATTGGTTATCTGCTGGAGCAGTCCAGAAAAGAGCGGCTTTATGTCATGCTTCCCGGCAATGAACGGGTTTATCTCATTCTTACGAACTTATATGAAACCTATGGAAAACGCGATACCTACAGCATGTATTTAAGCCGCAAAGATTTTTCCGAGGTTACCGGCGTGTCTGAGCGGACCATCACCAGAGCCCTGAAGGATCTGGAGGAGCAGAAGCTGATATCAAGAGATGGATGGAATATCGTGATGACCTGGGAGCAGTACCGGAAAATCAGAGAACTGGTAAGAGTTCAGATCAACGAAACGGGGGAATGACAAGTGAAGTATTCAGAAAATCCAGATAAACAGTATCATATTCAGGTGGGAGCAGGCGAGGTAGGACGTTATGTGATCCTTCCGGGAGATCCGAAGCGCTGCGCCAAGATTGCAGCTTACTTTGATGACGCAAAGCTGGTGGCAGACAGCCGTGAGTATGTAACGTATACCGGCTGCTTAGACGGCGTAAAAGTCAGCGTGACCTCCACCGGCATTGGCGGTCCGTCTGCCTCCATTGCCATGGAGGAACTGGTGAAGTGCGGCGCGGACACGTTTATCCGTGTAGGTACCTGCGGCGGCATGCAGCTGGACGTCAAGAGCGCGGATGTGGTTGTGGCAAGCGGTGCCATCCGCATGGAAGGAACCAGTAAGGAATATGCGCCGATTGAGTTTCCGGCTGTAGCAGACATTGATATCGTCAATGCGCTGCGGACCTCCGCAAAGGAGCTTGGCCAGACCTGTCATGTGGGTGTGGTGCAGTGTAAAGACGCGTTTTATGGCCAGCATTCTCCGGAGGCCATGCCGGTCAGTTATGAACTTTTAAACAAATGGGAGGCGTGGAAGCGTCTGGGATGCCTGGCGTCTGAAATGGAATCTGCTGCGCTGTTTATTGTGGCCAGCACCCTGCATGTACGCTGCGGCTCTGTATTTTTAGTCATGGCAAACCAGGAGCGGGAGAAACAGGGCTTGTCCAATCCGGTGGCACACGACACTGATATGGCCATCCGGGTAGCAGTGGAAGCCATCCGGAAGCTGATCAAAGAAGATTCAGATAAATAAATATTCACATACATCATTTAGGAGGAAGTTATTATCATGCGTGACATTTCTATGGAAAGAGTCAACGAAACAAGAAAAAACATTCTGGAAATCATTGAGAGCGCGACTCTGACCCATGAGCAGAAGCTGACCTGTCTTGCAAACCAGGCAGATTCTCTTATGGAAGTTCTGGATCTTCCGGAAGGTCTGGATGAACTGTTAAACGTGCCGATCGACCGCAAGTGCATCTGCGATCTGTCTGAGGGTCATGCGCCGATGCGTCCGCGCTATATCATCCCGGACTACGCAAAGTTTTTAAAAGAAGGAAGCAAATTCCTCCAGCTGGATCCGCCAACCGATCTGTATGAGGCATTAAACAGCCTGATGATCTTCTATAAGCATGTACCGAGTGTTACCAACTATCCGGTATATGTGGGGCAGTTAGATGAGCTGTTAGAGCCGTACATTGACACGGTAGATGAGGCACAGGCAAAGAAGCTGCTGAAGCTGTTCCTCACCCAGATGGACCGTACCATCCTGGATTCTTTCTCCCACGCAAACATCGGACCGCGTGATACCAAGGCAGGACGCCTGCTTTTAGAGGCTGAGAAAGAACTGGAGAATGCCGTTCCGAACTTAAGCTTCAAGTACGATGAGAACATCACCCCGGATGAATTCGCACTGAAAGCCATTGACTGCGCAATGCACAGCGCAAAGCCGAGCTTCGCGAACCACAAGATGTTTCAGAGTGAGTTGGGTGAGAATTATGTGATCGCAAGCTGCTATAACGGCCTTTTACTTGGCGGCGGCGCTTATACCCTGTGCCGGCTGGTGCTGGGCAACATCGCGAAGCGCGCAAAAAATATCCAGGACTTTAAGGAGCGAGAGCTTCCGTACGTTCTCGATATCATGGCACGCTACATGGATGCCAGAATCAAATTTGAGGTGGAAGAGAGCGGATTCTTCGAGAATAACTTCCTGGCCAAAGAGGGCTTCATTCACAGAGACCGCTTTTCCGGTATGTACGGCCTGGTAGGTCTTGCGGACTGTGTTAATATCCTCTTTGAGAAAGAGGGAATCAAGGGACGCTTTGGTCACGATGAGAACGCCAACAGTCTGGGCGTTGAGATCATGGAAATCATCAAGGCATTTAACTTAAACCACAAGAACAAATACTGCGAAGGAACCGGCGGACACTTCCTGCTTCACGCGCAGGTTGGCCTGGCTGAGGATGAGAATGTAACCCCGGGTACCAGAATCCCGATCGGTGAGGAGCCGGACGAGCTCATCGACCAGTTAAATGTATTAAAGAAGTTCCACAAATACTTCACCTCCGGCACCGGCGATATCTTCCCGATCGATATGACTGTACACAGAAATCCGGAGTATGTACTGGATATCATCAAGGGTTCCTTCAAGATGGATCTGCGTTACCTGTCCTTCTACTCCAGCGACAGCGACGTGATCCGCGTGACCGGTTATCTGGTAAAACGTTCTGAGTTAGAAAAGCTGGCAGGCGGAGAGGCCGTGCTTCAGGATACGACCGCACTGGGACTTGGCGCTGCAAGAAACGGCCACATCCTGGAAAGAAAGGTGCGCTAAGTGAAAGCAGTAGTAAACCGGATCATCCCATTCAGCAGTGTGGATGGTCCGGGAAACCGGACAGCCATTTTTTTGCAGGGCTGTAACATTGACTGCAAATATTGTCACAACCCGGAAACCAGAAAGCTGTGCGTGCAGTGCGGCACCTGTGTAAAACAGTGTCCGGCCGGCGCTTTGTCTGTGGGAGCAGATGGAAAAGTGACTTTTGATCCGGAAAAATGTGTGCAGTGTGACACCTGCATCCATGTCTGCCCACATGACAGTTCTCCGCGTACCTGCGAAATGACGCCGGAGGAAGTGTATGCCCGCGTAAAAAAGCAGATTCCCTTCATCCGGGGCATCAGCGTTTCCGGCGGAGAGTGTATGCTGTGGCCGGAGTTTCTGACAGAATTGTTCCGTCTGGCAAAGCAGGATGGTCTTGGCACACTGATCGACAGCAATGGCATGATTCCCTTCGAGGATTACCCGGAGCTGATGGAGGTTTCAGACGGTGTCATGCTGGATATTAAGGCATTCGAGGCGGCAGAGCATGAAAAGGTAACCGGTTTTACCAATGAAATGGTACTGCACAATGCGGATTATCTGGCAAGAACCGGAAAGCTTTATGAGGTGCGGGCGGTCATCGTACCGGATCTTTATGATACCGAGAAGAGCATCCGGGAAATGGGCGATTTTCTGGCACCTTATCTGGAATACGGAGATATCCGGATCAAGATCATTGCCTACCGGCCTATGGGCGTGCGGGAGCAATATTCCCATTTCCAGGTGCCGGACCAGAAATACCTGTCTTATCTGGCAGATATCTTAAAAGCAAAAGGATTTCAGAATATCATTCTGATATAAATAAAGAAAATACAGGAGGGACCAAGCCGTGGCAAGAATAAGCCATATGGATGAGAGTAAAGTCGTAATTCAGATGAAAGACATCGTCAAGAAATTTGGCGACTTTACGGCGAATGACCATATCAACCTGACGGTGCACAAAGGAGAGGTGCACGCAATTTTAGGTGAGAACGGAGCCGGAAAGAGCACCATGATGAATGTGCTCTGCGGACTGTACAAACCGACCAGTGGACAGATCTTTATCAATGAAAAAGAGGTTCATTTCAACAGCCCGAAGGATGCCATTGACATCGGAATCGGTATGGTACACCAGCACTTCATGCTGATCCAGCCGTTTACTGTAACCGAGAATATCATTCTGGGCATGGAACCGGTCAAGGGGCTGACCGTAGACAAGGAAACCGCAAAGAAAAAGGTGCTGGAGCTGTCTGAGCGCTACGGCATGAAGGTAGATCCGGACGCAAAGGTAGAAGATATCTCTGTCGGCATGCAGCAGCGTGTGGAGATCCTGAAGGTACTGTACCGCGGCGCGGAGACCCTGATTCTGGATGAGCCGACCGCATCCCTGACTCCGCAGGAGATCGAGGGCCTGATGGAGATCATTTCCAATCTGACCGCAGACGGAAAGAGTGTTATCCTTATCACCCATAAGTTAAAAGAAATCACTGCATCCTCTGATAACTGTACCATCATCCGTCAGGGTAAATATATCCAGACCGTCAAGGTGGCTGATGTGGATGAAAACGCGCTGGCAGCCATGATGGTAGGCCGTGATGTCAATTTCAAGGTGGATAAGAAAGATCAGGAGGCCGGCGAGGTGGTTCTGCATGTGGAGAATCTGCACGCAAAGGATTACCGAGGGGTTGAAATTTTAAAGGGCTTCCACCTGGATGTGCGCAAGGGCGAGATTGTAGGTCTGGCCGGTGTCGACGGAAACGGACAGACGGAACTGGTTGAGATTCTGACCGGTCTTCGAAAAGCAGAATCCGGCACCATCACCATGCTGGGCAAGAATGTCTTCAACAAGACTCCGAAGGAGACCTTTGACAACGGAATCTCCAGTATCCCGGCTGACCGCCAGAAGCACGGACTGGTTCTGGAATTCTCCAATGAGGATAACCTGATCCTGCAGCATTTTGAGGAAGCACCGTATTCGAAACATGGCATTCTGGACCGGAAGGCCATCAAGGAGCATGCGCTGGATCTGATCGAGAAATTCGATGTCCGTCCGCGGGGCTGCGCAGAGGCTCCGTCCGGAACTCTGTCCGGCGGTAACCAGCAGAAGGTCATCATTGCCCGCGAGGTAACCAATGATAAAGACCTGCTGATCGCGGTAAACCCGACCCGTGGACTGGATGTAGGCGCAATCGAGTTCGTACACAAGTACCTGGTAGAGCAGAGAAACAAAAACCGCGCGGTTTTACTGGTTTCCTTTGAGCTGGACGAGATCATGAGCCTTTCCGACCGCATCGAGGTTATCTTCGACGGCCAGATTACGGGAAGTGTACCGGGTAAGGACGCAGATGAGAAGGAACTCGGATTTATGATGGCAGGAGGAAAGAAGACAAATGAATAAGAAGAAAAGTATTCTCGAAAGCAATGTACTCTACACCATCATTGCGATCGTCATTGGTTTTTTGGTAGGAGCCATCTTCTTAACCATTGCGGGCATCAGTCCGGCTGTGGCTTACGGAAAGCTCTTCAGCAGTATTTTCAGCAAACCGAAATATCTGGTATGGACTCTGGTTTACGCAGCTCCGCTGATTTTCACCGGCCTTAGCGTGGCATTCTCCTTCCGTACCGGTGTGTTCAACATTGGTGCTGAGGGCCAGTTTGTGATCGGCGGCCTGGTAGCATGTATCCTGGGCATTACATTAAAGCTTCCGGCAGGGATTCACGCCCTGGTATGTCTGGTGGCAGCAGCGGCAGCAGGCTGCATCTGGTCCCTGATCGTAGGCGTCCTGAAAGTAAAACGCGGCATTCACGAGGTGCTGTCCTTCATTATGTTTAACTGGATCGCTTTCTATTTATCCAACTATACGGTGAACCTGCCGTTTATTCATCGTGATAAGACCGAGGCAACCCAGGATATCGCAGCTTCCGCAAGACTGCTTCTTCCGGAGAGCATGCGCAGCGTACTTGGATGCAGCAGCGCACACTGGGGCTTTGTCCTGGCTGTGATCGCGGCCATCGTGATCTGGATCATCATTGAGAAGACTACCCTCGGCTACAAATTAAAAGCCGTAGGTTTCAACAGCAGTGCCGCAGAGTACGGCGGCATTGATGCTAACAAATCCATCCTGACCGCACTGGGCATTTCCGGCCTGTTGTCCGGACTTGGCGGCGCAGTACAGGTTCTTGGCATGTCCGGTCGTTTAAGCCAGTTTGCCGGACAGGAAGGCTTTGGTTTCGAGGGTATTACGGTGGCCCTGATCGGTTCTTCGTACCCGATCGGCTGTATTTTCTCCGGTCTGTTCTACGGTGCCATGAAATACGGCGGCTCTAAACTAAGTATCGTAAAAGCACCGTCTGAGGTAGTAGATATTATCATGGGCTGCGTCGTTTTACTGATTGCGATTGCGCATGTATTTAAGTATTTTGTCCTGAAGACAGCAAAGAAGAAGGAGGCAAAATAAGATGAATGAATTAATAAAAGACCTTGGTCTTCTGATCAATGCGACCCTGATCGCAACTCCGCCGCTTCTTCTTGCGGCTCTTGGCTCCTGCTTCTCTGAGCGGAGCGGAGTTGTCAACATTGGTATTGAGGGCATGATGACCATTGGTGCCTTCACCGGAGCCGTGATGGGTCTGACCACTGGAAACGGCTGGATCGCATTCCTTTGTGCCGGTTTGGCAGGAGCCCTGTTTGGACTGATTCATGCTTACGCATGTATTTCCTGCCACGCAGACCAGACCATTGCCGGTACGGCTATCAACTTCTTAGGTCCTGGTCTGGCACTGTTCCTCTGCAAGGCGATGTACAACAACTCGTCCGATACTCCGGCTATGGATCCGAGCTGCAAGCTGCCTAAGCTGTTTGAGGGCGTGTTCCCGACCGGTTCTTTCTGGAATAACGTGCTGAATGTGTATGCTGTGGCATATCTTGTATTTATTCTGGCATTTGTATGCTGGTTTGTTTTCTACAAAACTAAATTCGGCGCTCACTTAAGAGCAGTCGGAGAACACCCGGAGGCATGTGAGTCTCTTGGTATTGATGTTTACAAAGTGCGCTATACCTGTGTAATCCTTTCTGGATTCCTGGCAGGCCTGGGCGGTGCCTTCGTAACTCTGGCGACCATCAACCAGTTTCGTCCGAGCGTTATCGTAGGACAGGGCTTCATTGCCATCGCAGCGGTTATCTTCGGTAAGTTCTCACCGGAGGGCGCAACCAAGGCGTGTCTGCTCTTTGGTCTGTGCAGCGGTATCAAGTCCCTGGCTTCCCAGAGCAATGTGGTATCCCCGAACCTGATCTCCATGATCCCGTACGTGGTAACCATCGTGGCACTGGTTCTGTTTGTCGGCAAGGCTCATACACCGGCTGCAAACGGAAAGATCTTTGTAAAATCGAAATAATAAAATGTTCTTTTCAAATTTATTCAGGTCTGCATCTGCGTCGTGTCTGCTGGTGCAGGCCTGAAAAAAACTAAATCTTTATGGGGAAGAAAAGGAGAAGGAAAATTATGACGAATACACCAACTGCGCATAACAGCGCCAAAACCGGCGATTTCGCCAAAACTGTACTGATGCCGGGAGATCCGCTGCGCGCGAAGTACATTGCGGAGACCTATCTGGAAAACCCGCGGCAGGTGACCGCGGTCCGCAACATGTTTGGATACACCGGAAGCTACAAAGGAAAAGAGATTTCCGTGATGGGAGGCGGAATGGGAATGCCGTCCATCGGAATCTATTCCTATGAGCTTTTTAACTTCTACGATGTAGACCAGATCATCCGCATTGGTTCTGCCGGGGCTCTGCAGGATCATATGAAGCTGATGGATGTGGTCATTGGCATGGGAGCCTGCACGGATTCTAATTACGCATACCAGTATGGACTTCCAGGAACCTTTGCTCCGATTGCGGATTACGAATTGTTAAACCAGGCTGTTGAGACCGCAAAGCGTCAGGGAACCAACGTGATCGTAGGCAATGTGCTTTCCTCCGATGTCTTCTATAATGCGATGGGCAATGTCAACGATTTGTGGCGCGGCATGGGCGTTCTGGCTGTGGAGATGGAAGCGGCAGCGCTTTACATGAACGCGGCCAAGGCCGGAAAGAAGGCACTTTGCATGCTGACTATTTCGGATCATCTCTATACCGGCGAGCATTTGAGCGCAGAGGACCGACAGCTTGGATTTAAAAAGATGATGGAGATCGCGCTGGAACTGGCGTAAATCCAATATGATAAAACAGAAGGGAAATTCATACAATGAATGAGAAAGAAATTTTAAAACATGTGGACCATACACTTCTCACCCAGACCGCAACCTGGGCTGAGATCCGGCAGATCTGTGATGATGCGGTTGTTTATGGAACTGCCTCTGTCTGCATTCCGCCGTCCTATGTAAAGCAGGCAAAAGAATATGTGCAGGATAAGATGGCAGTCTGCACCGTTATCGGCTTCCCGAACGGCTACATGACC
>ERZ779842.358-NODE-358-length-51826-cov-5.716849_pt1 | contig 51826 bp, 34 predicted proteins | sample MGYA00511095_ERZ779842 | MGnify/ENA primary metagenome ERZ779842 (study PRJEB29588, sample SAMEA2154036) | human gut metagenome | biome: human gut; feature: human-associated habitat; material: faeces | place: Denmark | collected 2008/2010 ... | reverse complement strand
GCAGCCGGTGCGCTGGAGGTTTACACCGTTGCGGCGGGCATGAAGAAATCAAGACCGGGCACGATCCTGTGTGTTCTTTGCCATGAGGATGCGAAGGAAACACTGGTACGGGTGATTTTCCGGAACACAACCACCATTGGTGTGAGAGAGCACCGCTGCAGCCGTTATACCTTAAAGCGCAGCTTTGAGACGGTTCAGACTCCTTATGGAGATGTGCAGAAAAAGCTTTCATCCGGTTACGGAGTGACCAGGGAGAAATATGAGTATGAGGATCTGGCGCGGATTGCCAGAGAGCAGGGCCTGTCTCTGGTAGAGGTGCGCAAAAGTATCTGATATAAAACAAGGCTGTGTGCGTAGCAGCACAGAAACAAAAAGTGGCAGCAATGTGGATGGGAAGCTGGTGAACAGTTAAACAGCTGAACAGAAAGAAAACTGCCGCAGGAACGGGAGAACTTGAGAGGTGCAGGAACATAATAATCAGGATACGATATTGGATGCCCTTACGTCTTACTGGACGGACCGGGCAAAGAGTTACAGTGCGCAGAACATTGCAGAGATGAATGACTGGCGCAGGGAGGCATGGAGAAAGCAGATTCTCTCCCACGCGCCTCAGAAAGAAGTGCTGCGGGTGCTGGATATTGGCGCCGGTCCGGGATTTTTTGCCATCAATCTGGCGTTGGCCGGGCATGAGGTAACTGCAGTCGATGTGACGGAAGAGATGCTGCAGTACGCGAAAAGCAATGCGGAAAGTTATGGGGCAAGGGTGGATTTTGTTCTTCACCGGGGCGAGTTTCTTCCGTTTAAAGATGGAAGCTTTGACCTGATCGTCAGCCGAAACGTCATCTGGAATCTGGAGTATCCGGAGCAGGCCCTGGAGGAATGGGAGAGAGTCCTTGCGCCGGGCGGACGCATGATATATTTTGATGCCAATTGGTATTTGTATCTTTATGATGAGGAACTTCGCGCCCGGAAGAAAGCCGCGGAGGCGGCCTTCCGCGCAAAATACCCGGTTCACAATTATGCAGGAAATATGTCAAAGGCACGGGTGCTGGAACTGGAGCAGACCGCTTATGCGCTTCCACTTTCGAAAGAAAAACGCCCCGAGTGGGATAAAAAGGTGTTAGAAAAACTAGGTATGCGGATGGTTGAGGTCATTGAGGACATTGGCCCTGGCGTGCAGGATCCGCTGGACTGGGAGCGGGACAGTCTGAATCATACCTTTATGATCTGTGCGGAAAAGCCGGTAACGGCTGATCAGGGATGAAAGAGGTAACGAAAATTGAAGAAATATATAGGAAAGCGGCTGCTGCAGCTGATTCCGGTGTTGTTTGGCATCACTTTTTTGTCCTTTGCCATGATGCGTGCGGCAGGCAGTGATGCCGTGATGGAACTCTATGGAGACAAGGGCGCGGTTGCTCAGGAAATCATCGATGCCAGAAGAGCGGAGCTGGGGCTGGACCAGTCGTTTTTCACTCAGTATCTGGCCTGGCTTCGTGGAATATTGACCGGGGATATGGGAATCAGCTATGTTTCGGGAAAAAATGTGTTTGATACCTTTGTTTCGAAACTGCCTGCAACCCTGTTGTTAACGGCGTTATCTATGGGCGCAACGGTTGTATTCTCTATTCCATTGGGGGTTCTGGCTGCGGTGCGCCATGATAAGTTTACAGATTATTTTTTGCGCTTTTTCAGCTTTGCGGGCAATTCTATGCCAAATTTTTTTGTGGCTTTGCTTTTGACGCAGTTGTTTTCTATTCACTGGAAACTGTTTCCGGTTATTTCCGGCGGAAATACCATGCAAAGCGTGCTGCTTCCAACGCTGACACTGGCCATTGCCATGTCTGCCAAATATATGAGGCAGGTGCGCGCAGCGGTTCTGGAAGAACTGAACAAGGATTATGTCATGGGAGCCAGCGCAAGGGGCATCCGGCCTGGCGTGATTCTCTGGAAGAGTGTATTGAAATCTTCGATGCTGACGATTATTACTCTGATGGCTCTGTCCATTGGCAGTCTGTTGGGCGGAACCGCGATCATTGAAAGTATTTTTATGTGGGATGGTGTAGGGAAACTGGCAGTCGATTCGATTACCATGAGGGATTATCCGATGATCCAGGCCTATGTTGTCTGGATGGCGGTGATTTATGTATTGGTAAATCTGATCAGTGACCTTCTTTATCATGCACTGGATCCCAGAATTCGTCTGGGGGTGAGGGAAGAATGAACAATGTGACAGTTCGAATTCAGAAAAAATACCGTGACAGCGTACGGATGCGCCTGTTTGTGTTCGGAACCCTGGCAGGGCTTCTGGTGATTGCTTCCGCGTTTTCCCAGTACCTTACCCCATATGATCCCTATTTACAGGATTTAAGCAATGTTAAGGCAGCACCCAGTGCCCTTCATCTTCTGGGCACAGACCGTTATGGGAGAGACATGCTTTCCAGGGTGATAGCCGGAAGCAGAGCCAGTGTGTTTTCCACGCTGCTGCTGGTGTCGGTGATTACCGTTGTGGGCACAGCCGTGGGCATTCTCTGTGGCTGGCGCGGCGATTTCACGGACACTTTTTTCATGAGGATCTCAGATGTCTTTCTTGCCTTTCCTGGCCTGGTGTTCGCGCTGGCGGTGGCAGGCAGCTTTGGCGGCGGACTGCATAACGCGATCATTGCCCTGGCAGCCATTTCCTGGCCTAAGTATGCGCGGATTGCCCGCAGCCAGACCCTTGCCCGGAAAGAAACGGCATGGATGCGGGCGGTAAAGCTTTCCGGCATCGGAACGTTCAAGATTATTCTGAAACATCTTCTGCCGAATATCATGGGGCCGGTACTGGTGACTTCCATGCTGGACATCGGAACCATGATGATGGAACTGGCGGCGCTGAGTTTTCTGGGACTGGGGGCCAAACCTCCGGTTCCGGAATGGGGCAGCATGATGAGTGACACGCGAAGCCTTATGACCATATCTCCCTGGATTACTTTTTCACCGGGAATCGCGATTTTTCTTTCTGTTATGATTTTTAATCTTCTGGGTGATACGATCCGGGACTACGCGGACCCAAAGAGCCGTGGAGGAAACTAATGGTGGAACATTTATTAAGATACGATCAGGTGGATATATCCTACCAGGGAGAGCTGGCGGTAAAGCAGGTAAGCTTTGCGGTAGATCCGGGAGAAATACTCGGAATTGTAGGAGAAAGTGGCAGCGGAAAATCTACACTGATTAAGGCCGCCATGGGACTGTTGAGTCAGGAGGGGCTGGTCACCCGGGGCGATATCTGGTATCAGGGAAAAAATATCACAGATTTACCGGGGAAAGACCGCCGGAGACTAAACGGGCCGGAGCTTGGCTATATTTTTCAAAACGCGGGCAGCTCCTTTTGCCCGATTCGCACGGTGGGAGTCCAGTTATACGAAACGATGAGGGAACACAGCCGGATATCGAAAAAAGAATTTCAGGACAGGGCACTAGAACTGCTGGCAAAGCTTGGTTTTTCGGATGGCATGAGAATCTTAAAAAGCTATCCTTTCGAGCTTTCCGGCGGTATGCAGCAAAGGGTCGGAATTGCCGCAGCGATGCTTTTAAATCCTCAGGTCCTTTTGGCGGATGAGCCGACTTCGGCGCTGGATGTTTCGGTACAGAAGCAGGTGGTAGAGGAGATGCTGATGGTGCGCAGAAGCTTTGGCACCGCTATTGTCCTGGTGTCCCACAATCTTGGTGTCATCGAAGCCATGGCAGACCGGGTCCTGGTGATGAAAAATGGAGAGACCGTGGAATACGGAGAAACCGGGAAGATTCTGACAGATCCGCAGACAAAGTACACAAAGGAACTGATGGCAGCCGTTCCGCGGTTAAGGAGGAAGTAGGATGGAATCAATTCTGAAGGTGGACAATCTGTCAAAAGTTTTCTCCCGTGGCGGACGGCAGCCGGTTACGGCGGTAAAAAACGTCAGCTTTGAACTGATGCCGGGGGAATGCCTTGGCGTGATCGGGGAGAGCGGCAGTGGGAAAACGACCATGGTAAACATGATCACCCGGCTGCTGGATGTGACGGCAGGCCAGATTGTTCTGGATGGCCAGGATATCACAAACCTGCGGGGAAAAGAACTACGAAATATTTATAAAAAAATGCAAATGGTTTTTCAGAGTCCGTCCGATTCCTTTGACCCGCGGCGAACCCTGGGAGATGGAATCGGGGAGAGCCTGAGAAATGCAGGGATGTCCAGGCGGGAGACCAGGGCAGAAGTGGAACGACTATTGGAGCAGTGCGGACTGTCAAAGGAATTTGCCGACCGCTATCCGCATCAGGTCAGCGGCGGGCAGTGCCAGAGGGCGGCCATTGCCCGGGCGCTGGCTATTCAGCCAAAACTTCTGATCTGTGATGAGGCGACCTCAGCTTTGGATGTGACAGTCCAGAAGGAAATCATCGATCTGCTAAATCAGCTGCGTCTCGTGCAGGGAAAACATCTGTCCATTCTGTTTATCTGTCATGATCTGTCACTGGTGCAGCAGTTCTGTGACCGTGTGCTGGTCATGTATCAGGGAGAAATTGTGGAACAGGGGAAGCCGGACGATGTGATTCAGAAACCAGAACATGCGTATACCAGGAGACTGATTGACAGTGTTCTGGAGTTTGAATAATCCAGAGTCAGGAATGATACAGATAAAAATTATATGAAGGAGAAGAAGATCTATGAGAAAGACAATCGCTGTATTCTTGTGTTTGGGGGTTACAATAGGGATGCTGGCCGGATGCGGCAGCAGGGCCGGGAGCACAGAGAGTATAGAGCATGCAGCAGATACAGGGCAGGCAGCAGCCGGTACGAATACGGAACCGACCGGCAGTTCGGATTCACGAAAGACCATGGTGATCGGAGATACGACATTCAACTCAGAAAACTGGGAAGAGACTGTGAATCCACATGAAACCTACAATGGCTGGGCCTGCATCCGCTATGGCGTGGGCGAGACGCTGGTTCATTACAGTGATACAATGGAGCTGGAGCCGTGGCTGGCAAAATCCTGGGAGAATGATGGAGACTGTACCTGGACCATTATCCTGCAGGATGAGGTTACCTTTTCAAGTGGACGGAAGATGGACGGCGAGGCGGTGAAGCAGTGTCTGGATCATCTGCTGGAGGTGCATGACAGAGCTCCGCTTGATACGAAAATCGTGGATATTCAGGCAGATGGGCAGGTGTTGACGATCACAACCAGTGAGCCGAATCCGGCCCTAATGAACTATCTGGGAGATCCTTATGGCTGTATTATCGACGTGTATGCCAGTGATTTTGAGAGAGGAATTGTAGCCGGAACCGGTCCGTATGTAGTGAAAGAGCTGGTTACGGATGACCACCTGACTCTGACAAAAAATGAAAATTACTGGAATGGAGAGCCAAAGATTGATGAACTGACGATCAGGACCCTGTCTAATGGCGATACCTTATCAGCCGCGCTGCAGTCCGGTGATATTGACGCAGCCTACGGCATGGCGTATGAGGCTTATCCAAACTTTGAAAATGATAATTATCAGTTTTCATCCGTCCAGACCTCCCGTGCGTTTTTTTGCAGCATGAACATGACAAGTCCTGTGATCCAGGATGATGCCGTGAGGAAAGCCATTGCCATGAGCATTGATAAAGAAGGGTTCGTCACTGCTCTGCTGGACGGTCATGGGATGGCAGCAAACGGAGCGTTTCCAAATGGCTTTGCCGGTTTTGGCGGTGAACATGTGAAGACAGAAAGCTATAATCCGGAAGGAGCCAAAGTCGTTCTGGAAGAGGCTGGCTGGGTGGATACCGATGGTGACGGTATTCGGGAGAAAGACGGCGTGAAGCTGGTAATCCGCTGGCTGACTTATCCAAGCCGTCAGGAACTGCCGCTGCTGGCGGAGGCTGTTCAGGCCAGTCTGAAAGATGTTGGAATGGATGTGGATATCAACTGCACCGCAAATCGCCGGGAATTTCTGGCGGATATGTCCAGCTTTGATATTTATGCGTCGGCTCTGGTGACGGCACCGTCCGGAGATCCTCAGTATTTCTTTACTACGAGCTGCCAGCCGGGAATGAACTATAACTTTGGTGCTTACGATAATTCAGAGGTTACAGCGCTGATTGAGCAGCTTTCGATGGAATTTGACACGGAAAAACGCGCAGAACTGGCAATTGAACTTCAGCAGAAGATTCTGGATGATCACGCGTACATTTTCTGCTCATTTCTTCAGATGAATATGATCTCAAGATCCAATGTGAAGAATTATACGGCCCATGCCTGTGATTATTACCAGGTTACGGCGGATCTGGATATCAATTAGTTTTATGAGAGGTATTTTGTAATGTTAACACAGGAACAGATCAACGAAGACTGGACAGTCCGGTCTGACAATTACAACAATTATGTAGAAGAGGAGTTTGCGACGAACCGACCGGAAAAGTGGCTGGAGCTGATCGAGTCCCAGGCACCGGCAGAGCGCCCTTTACGGATTCTGGATGCCGGATGTGGACCAGGTTTTTTCTCTGTGCTGCTGTCAAAGGCCGGTCATCATGTGACTGGCATTGACGGTTCGGAGGGGATGCTTGCGTATGCCAGAAAAAACGTGGCTCATTATGGCGTTTCACCGGAACTTCTGCAGGGGGATTTTGGCGCGCTGCCATTTCCGGATGGAACTTTTGACCTGGTGGTCAGCCGGAATGTGACTCACATCATCCGGGAACATCTGAAGGTATACGGGGAGTGGCTGCGGGTTCTGAAACCGGGCGGCGTGCTGCTGATCTTTGATGCCAACTGGCATCTTCCTTATCAGCCGGGTCCGGTGCGGGAGGAGGCTATCCGCCGGGAGCGCGAAGGCCTGAAAAAATATGGCCGCGGATACACCCACGATGGCTCCTATGAGTATATTGACAGCGAACTGGAACCGGAAAATTATAGAGTATTCGGAAAAGCCCAGCGTCCGGATTTTGACATGGGCGTATTAAAACAGCTCCCCTGTACGAACGTATCCTTTGAGCGTGACGTAACAAAGGAGCTTTGGAGTGAGAGGGAAAAATTCTTTTATGCTGCCACGCCGCTGTATATGCTGCGGGCGGAGAAAGTATAAATGGGAGAAGGAAGAGCAAGCTGTAACAATCTGAGAGACAGTCAAGAAAGCGTGAAACTCTTTGTGAAAACAGAGGTTTCACGCTTTCTTGTGTTTTTGTCTAATATTAAATGTGCAAGATCAGTGCGCATAACTTCGTAATTTTGCTAAAACGTGCAATGTTATCTTGCACAAAACGAAGTTCACAAAAAGTTCACAGAAAATTAGCACTCAACTATTGACAGTGCTAATAATGCGTGCTATATTACATGTAGAACAAAGGAAGGGGATACAGAGGGAACAAAGAAAGAGGTTCCCGGAAGTCCCTGAAAGATCCTGGTTCCAAAGAAACAAGGTTAAGCATAGATAGAAAAGGAGAGATGACTTATGTTAATGCCGAGTATTTTTGGTGAGGATATGTTTGATGACTTTATGAGAGATTTTCCATTCTTCGATGAGAATGCAGGTAATAAAATAGAGAAGAAACTTTACGGACGTCATGCTAAGAACATGATGAAGACCGATATCAAGGAACTGGAAGGCGGCTACGAGCTGGAGATGGATCTTCCGGGATTCACGAAAGATGAGATTACCGCAGAGCTGAAGGATGGTTACTTAACCGTCAGTGCGACCAAGGGACTTGATAAGGATGAGCAGGAGAAGGAAACCGGCAAGTACATCCGCCGCGAGCGTTATGCCGGAGCGTGCCAGCGTTCCTTCTATGTAGGTGAAGATATCACCGAGCAGGACATCAAGGCAGAATTCAAGCACGGTATCCTGAAACTGTTCGTTCCGAAGAAGGAAGCACAGCCGAAGGTAGAAAATAAAAAATATGTAGCCATTGAAGGCTAATACAAATGACTGAAACTTCCCCGGAAAACAGTAAGGCTGCCTGGCCGGGGAAGAAACCGCAGCCATAATATAGAAGACTGAATTTGATAATAAGTAAATTTTAGATAGATAAAGGAGAGATGACTTATGTTAATGCCGAGTATTTTTGGTGAGGATATGTTTGATGAATTTATGAGAGGTTTCCCGTTCTTCGATAACAGCGCAGAGAACAACGTTGAGAAGAAACTATATGGTCACAACGCCAAGAACGTTATGAAAACCGATATCAAAGAGCTGGAAGGCGGCTATGAGCTGGAGATCGATCTTCCGGGATTCACGAAAGAGGAAGTCACCGCAGAACTGAAGGATGGCTATTTAACCATCAGTGCCGCTAAGGGACTTGATAAGGATGAGCAGGAGAAAGAAACCGGTAAGTATATTCGCCGTGAACGTTATGCCGGTGCGTGCCAGCGTTCCTTCTACGTTGGTGAAGATGTGACCGAGCAGGACATCAAGGCTGAGTTCAAGCATGGTATGCTGAAGCTGTTTGTTCCGAAGAAGGAAGCAAAACCGGCGGTAGAAACCAAGAAATATGTTACCATTGAAGGCTGATGCGTAAGCAGGATGAGATGGCAGCAGAACCGCATGAGAGAAAGTGAATAAAAAGTCCACGGGCCAGTAAATGTGCTGGTCCGTGGACTTTTTGCGTGCTTGTAAAAGCCAGCGTCCGGTTGCTGTCCCATATCTGCATTTGAAATCTTAAGAAAAAAGTTTCCTTTCTTCATAAAACGATGACAATTTGGACACAATTTTATTGTTCAATAGGAGTGGCTGTAGAGATAGATACAGTTACAGATCGCATATGCATCAGCAGTCGGAAATGCTTTCAGATCGAGGAAAAACAGATTCCGTCTGCTGAAAAAAGAAAGGTTGGTTAAAATGAAAAAAAGAGCATTGATTATGATGAGCACCGCAATGATCATGGTATTTGCAGCAGCTTGTTCTTCAAAAAATACCCCGTCTGCTACAGCAAGTGAGACAACGGCTGCAGTGGCAGAGACAACACAGCAGGAGACCACAAAGGCAGAAAGCACAACCTCTGCTGAGAGTCTGAACACAGATGAAGCAAAGGATTCAGAGGAATCTAAGGCAGATTCTGCCGCAGATCAGGAAGAAGCAAGCATGACAGGCACGATCAGCGACATCAAGGATTTCATGTTTACCATCACATTTGATGGTCAGGATTACGGCTTCAGCTTTGATCAGAATGAGAAGCCACAGGGGTTAGACAGTGTGAAGGATGGTGATACCGTGATGGTAACCTATACCGGTACGGTAAATACCGTGGATGCTTTCACCGGAAAAATCCTTTCTGTTGAAAAAGTAGACTAAGAGGAAACCGTTTGGCAGGTCTGTGCAGTGAATGTTCAGATCTGCCAAATAACATTATATGATTCAGGAAGCACTGTAGGAATCTACCGTAATGGTATAGCAGCTGCTTCCTTTTTTTATTACCGTTCCGTCACTCTTTTTGATGGTGACGTTTTTGCCCTGGTTATCGACGATGGTACCGCTGCATACCAGCTTGGATACGCGGCTGTCACCGGTTACAGTCCAGGTGGAAGTTTTATCGATGGTGACGTTTGCGCTGCCCTCACCGCCGTTTCCTGCGTTGGTCTCATCATCTATAATGGCGCCGGTTAAGGAACTGCCGGATTTCATGGTAAAATTCAGAGTGCTGATGCTGTCCCAGATGATATCTCCTTTCATATCCTGCTCTGTCGCGGTAAAGATGCAGTCTGCGCCGTTGCTTCCGCTCTTGCCCCAGCCGCGTTTGTTGGCATTTCCGGTGCATTTTAAGAAAAAGTCGTTGCTGTCAGAGTAGGTCATCTTTACATTATTTAAAGAGAAGGTACTCTCGGTGTTGGTGGTGTAGAACATGCCGCCGTTTTTGGAGGTCAGGCTGCCGCCGGTCATGTCAAAGGTGCTGTTGCCGACCTCGGAGTCACCGGACATGCTCTGGTACAGGATGACGGTCCAGTCGCAGTCATTTTGCTCGTTATCCGGGATGTTTCCGGATAAGTCACAGTCGGTGAGCTTCAGGGAGTTAAGACCTTCGATGCATGCGGCCTCTGCTCCGGTCGCTGTCAGCGTTGCATCGTTGATGGTAATGTCGGCGGTGCAGTAAACAGCCGGGGAACCGGAGCCGTTGGAGGTATAGGTGCCGCCGTTTACCGTCATGGTGCCGCCTCCGCGGTCACTGCGGATGGCTGCGGAAGACTCACCGGAGGTCTCCACAGTCAGATTTTCTGCGTGAAGCGTTCCGCCGCCTGCCACATGGATGCCTCCGGAGGTGTCCTGTTTGGTGGTAATGGTGGTGTCAGAGATATTCACAGTGCCGTCTCCGTAGGCAAATACACCGGCACCGCCCTTGGAATCGGTGGTGATGGTGCCGCCGTTTAAATTTGCGGTACCATCGGTTGCCAGGATTGCTGCGCCGATTCCGTAGAAGCTGGACTGGTCACCGCCAGTACTGTCGCCGGAGGTGCGGTTCAGCTTAAAGTTTTTCAGAGTCAGGGTGGCGCCGTCACTTACCAGGATGGCATTTTCATCCGTTCCGGTAGAAGTGTAGGTCTTGCCGGATTCAGAAGTGTCAGAAGTGATTTCATCGACGGCATCGTAGGATTCCGGCGCGGACTGACCGGCGCCAGGGACACCGTTGCCATCCGGAGCACCCTTGCCGCCAGGGCCACCCTTGCCGTCTGGGCCGCCGTTACCGCCAGGACCACCGCTGCCGTCGGGAGCACCGTTGCCGTCGGGAGCACCGTTGCCATCCGGAGCACCCTTGCCGTCCGGCGCTTCTTTGCTATCAGGCGCGCCGTTTTCGTCCGGTGCGCCATTCCCGTCATGGTTTTCATTCTGTCCGTCCTGAGCTGCGCTCTGTTCAACTGCAGATGCGTTAGCGGCTGTGTTCTGGGATGTTGCCCTGCATCCGGATAAAGCAAGGGTTCCTGCCATGATCATGTAGATAAGTGCTCGTTTTCTCATTTCTTTTTTTTCTCCTGATCTTTGTTTGATGCGCTCAGTATAAAGAGCAAAGCTTAAAAGAACCTTAAATTCACAAAACGTTCATAAAATCAATAAGATTCTGATAAAATGAGAAAAAAAGAGATATTTTGCAACAAATCAACTGTACGGGAGAGGGAAAAAATGGTATGATGCAAGAAAGAAAATACACTGGGGAACAGAAGATGAGCAAAGTATGCGGCAGATATGGAAACTGCAGCGAACCCAGCAAGAGGTGAACAACATGCGGATCCTGATTATAGAAGATGAAAAGCGCCTGGCGGCCACTGTGGCGGACTTGCTTCGGAAGGCAGGCTACACTGCGGATACGGAAGGAAACGGGCTGACTGGCCTGGAGCGGGCGAAAAGAGGAGATTACGATGCCCTTATTCTGGATGTGATGCTTCCTGGCATGGACGGCTACAAGGTGCTCCGGCGGCTGCGGGAAGCGGGGAAACAGACTCCGGTTCTGATGCTGACGGCCCGGTCGGGACTGGAGGACCGGATATGCGGGCTGGACGCCGGGGCGGATTATTATCTGTCCAAGCCCTTTGAAAATGAAGAACTTCTGGCATGTCTGCGGACGATCCTGCGGCGGGTAAAGCCGGAGAAGGCAAACGAAATGAGTTTCGGAGACCTGCATCTGATGATTGCGGTATCTTCCTTAAACTGTGGGGAGAAGAGTCTTTCCTTAAGTGCCCGGGAGCTGGATATGATGCGTCTGCTTATGAGCAACACCAGCCAGTACCTTTCCAAGGAGCTGCTGCTATCCAAGGTCTGGGGCTATGATGCGGATGTAGGAGAGAGCAGCGTGGAAGTTTATGTTTCTTTTTTAAGGAAGAAGCTTCATCTGCTGGGATCTGAAACGAAAATTGCAGTAGCCAGGGGAATCGGCTACCGGCTGGAGGTGGAGCAGGCATGATCACAAAACTGCGCAGGCAGATGATTTTTATGGTCATGGGCGTTGTAACAGTTTTGCTGATGGCCATTTTTCTGATTTTATATCATTCTGCGGTGTCCGGGTTTGAGACGCGGAGTGTTGAGGCGCTGCGCGAAGCCTTGCAGCAGGAGCAGCCGCAGGGCCATGGCGCTGGAGACAGCACAGCACCGCCGGAAAAATCGGAAAACAAACCGTATGAGGTGCCCATGGAGCCAAAACCTGGAACGCGCACCCCGCCTGCCGGCCGCGAAGACCGCCCGATCCTGGTCCTGGAAAAGCGCGCAGACGGAACCATCAGCATTTTGAAAAATACGTTGTATACCTTGGAAACACCGGATACAGAAAGTCTGTTTGCATTGGCGGAAGCAGACAACAGAGAATATGGAAAACTTCCAGAGGAGCATCTGCGCTTCCTGAAAGACCACACCGCACCGGACGGAACCGTGCGGTATGCTTTTGGAGATACCTATTCTGAAGAACAATCCCTGCACCGCCAGATTACAGCCTCCCTGCTGATCGGCACGGGCGCATTTCTGATCTTTCTGATTTTTGCAGTCTGGTTCTCTGGCTGGGCGGTAAAGCCAGTGGAAGAAGCGTGGAAGCGGCAGCACCAGTTTGCGGCAGATGCCTCCCACGAGCTAAAGACACCGCTGACCGTCATTTTATCCAATGTGGGACTGATTGCAGCATCACCGGAACTGACAGACCCGGAGGACAAACGCCGTATAGGCTATATTCAGGCGGAGGCAGGACGGATGAAAGAACTTGTGGAAGAGCTTTTGTTCCTGGCACGCAGTGATGCCGGACGCCTGACAGCAGAAAAGACGCATCTGGATCTCAGCTTTCTGATTGAAAGCTGCGCACTGACCTTTGAGCCGGTGGCCTTTGAACAGGGAAAGCTGATGGAAACCGATGTGGAACCGGATCTGATGATAGAAGGAGAAGAACAGAAACTGAAGCAACTGGCGGAGATTCTGCTGGATAATGCCTGCAAATACAGTGAACCGGGAAGCACAATCCGGGTAAGCTTAAAGCAGAGTTCCGAGAAAAAACTCCGGTTTACCGTAATCAGTCAGGGTACGCCGCTCACAAAAGAAGAGCAGAAGCAGATATTTGAACGCTTCTACCGGGCAGATCCATCCCGGGGAAAGACCGGCGGCTATGGTCTGGGTCTTGCCATCGCCCAGGAAATTGTGAGAATGCATGGAGGAAAAATCTGGGCAGAGTCAGACGGAGAGAAGGAAAACAGCTTTATCGTTGAGTTTTAACAGATAATAGAGTAATGATCAGACAAAATCTCATATAAAGGGGGAATTAATCATGGCAGATTATATTATGGCACTGGACGCGGGGACAACCAGCAACCGCTGTATTCTTTTCAATAAAAAGGGCGAGATCTGCAGCATGGCGCAGCGGGAATTTCACCAGTATTTTCCTCAGCCTGGCTGGGTAGAGCATGACGCGGATGAAATCTGGGCCAGCATGCTGGGCGTGGCCGTGGAGGCCATGAACCGCATCGGCGCGGAGGCGGCAGACATTGCGGCCATCGGCATCACCAATCAGAGAGAAACCACCATTGTATGGGACAAAGAGACCGGGGAACCTATTGCCCATGCCATTGTGTGGCAGTGCCGCCGCACGGCATCCTACTGTGATTCCTTAAAAGAACAGGGGTATATGGACAGCTTCCGGAAGAAAACGGGACTTGTCATTGACGCATATTTTTCGGGAACCAAGATCAAATGGCTGTTAGACCATGTGCCGGGAGCGAGGGAGCGGGCGGAGAAGGGCGAGCTTTTGTTTGGTACTGTGGAAACCTGGCTGATCTGGAAGCTGACCAAGGGCGCGGTGCATGTGACGGATTATTCCAACGCCTCTCGCACCATGCTGTTCAATATCAATACTCTGCAGTGGGATGATGAAATCTTAAAGGTCCTGGACATTCCGAAATGCATGCTGCCGGAGCCGAAGCCGTCAAGCTGCGTATACGGGGAGACAGATCCTTCTTATCTGGGCGGAGCCATTCCTATTGCCGGGGCAGCAGGTGACCAGCAGGCGGCGCTGTTCGGTCAGACCTGTTTTGAGGCGGGTGAAGCGAAGAATACCTATGGAACAGGCTGTTTCCTGCTTATGAACACCGGAGAAAAGCCGGTATTCTCCCGAAACGGGCTGGTCACCACCATTGCCTGGGGACTGGACAGCAAGGTGAATTACGCGTTGGAGGGTTCCATTTTTGTGGCCGGGGCAGCAGTTCAGTGGCTGCGGGATGAACTGCGGCTGATCGATTCAGCGGAGGATTCCGAGTATATGGCCAAAAAGGTAAAAGATACCAACGGCTGTTACGTAGTTCCGGCTTTCACCGGCCTGGGGGCGCCCCACTGGGATCAGTACGCACGGGGCACCATTGTGGGAATCACCCGGGGCGTGAACAAATACCACATCATCCGGGCAACGCTGGAATCCATTGCCTACCAGGTGCATGATGTGCTGGTAGCCATGAAGGCGGATTCTGGCATTGACCTGACCTCGCTGAAAGTAGATGGCGGAGCCAGCGCCAACAATTTCCTGATGCAGATCCAGGCAGACTTTATCCAGGCACCGGTGAAGCGGCCGTCTTGTGTAGAGACAACCGCCATGGGCGCGGCATATCTGGCGGGACTTGCAGTGGGATACTGGAAGGATAAGGAAGAAGTCAAAGAAAATCAGGAGACAGACCGGATTTTTACACCGGAACTGGAAGAAAAGACCCGCAAGACCATGGTCCGCGGGTGGGAGAAAGCCGTGCGCTATGCATATGGATGGGCACGGGAACGCTGAGAAAACACGGACTGGAACCAGCGCAGCAAAGATACGCTGGCACAGAAAAACGCCGGAGCATCAGGTCTCCGGCGGCGCAAAAAAGTCACGTTCAATGAACAGACAGACGCTGTCTACGAAGCTGTCCGGGTCACAGGGTTCTTCCTGATCGAGATAGCATTGTACAATATTAAAATAGAAATCAGTCATCAGGCTGGCGAATATAGGGGCAGGAAGTTTCAGCCGGTAGCCCTTCTGTTCGGCAGCCTGAACTTTATCATTCATAATGCGGATGAGGCCAGTGCGGATGATGCGCATGAGGTCGCCATCCTGATTTGCGTGGTAGATTTTCTGGTACAGAATCCGGTTCTCGCCGATGAGGCGCAGCAGGATCAGCAGGAAATCCCGCACGGAAGAGCGGTTGATGAAATATAGGACATCTTCATCGAGTCCAAGCTCATCCAGCATGGAGCCAAGGCAGTAATGGAGCAGATCATATTTATCTTCAAAATAGCGGTAGAAGGTAGACCGGGAGATCAGCGCGGTGTTGCAGATATCGGTCAGGGTAAGCTGCTCAAAGGGCAGAGCCGCAAGCTGGGAAAAGAGCGCTCCTTTTAAGAGCGCGTAAGTACGGCGGGCAGTAATGCTTGTTTTCCGGGATGTTGACTGTGCCATGATAACCTCCATTGTTTATAGGCTTCCAAATGAAAAAACAGTGCAATTCTACAATGTATCATTCTGGACAGATTTTGCAATAGTGTCTTATTTTGAACGTTCAAAACGAAACTGATACTTGTGTATTTTAGCATATACATAGATAATAGTGCAAGAAAATAAAGAGGAATTTCGGAGGTTTCTATGGATTATCGAGATAAATTGCACAAAAACAAACAGTTCTTAACGAACCCTTTGCGTGTCGCACTTTTTGCGGCTGGGTTGGTGCTGCTGCATCAGCCGGTGGCGGCGCTTGCGGCGACGGCTTCCACCATTGAGGCAGGAAGCGGCACAGTGGCTGAGACAAAGCAGGATTCTACCTATGGAACGACAAAAGTGGTCGATTCGGAAGAGACCGAGACAGCCCGCGCAAACTGGGTACAGGAGGGAGATGACTGGTATTACCTTCTGCCGGACGGCAGCAAAAACCGGCAGGATCTTCAGTTTGACAATGCCATTTACAAATTTAATTGGAATGGCTCCTTAAAAACGGCCCAGTGGGTGCCGAATACCGGTGGCGGCGCGTATCCGGTGTTCTGTTACGATGAAGAAACGCAGTTTTTATTTGACCAGTTAAATGACGAGAAAAAGGATCTGTATTTTGACGAGTATCCGGACCGGGAAGAGGAGTACGGTAATGATGAAAAGCGGCAGTACGACCGCTATGCCGGATTTATCATGGATGAAAAACTGAACCAGGCAGCAGCTCACCGTCTGGAAGCAGCGCTGGCAAATGGTTACAGCGGTGACGCAATTCCGGGAGAGGGAACCTTAAAGGATTACCTGGGAAAGATTTCCTACCGAAAGAATTCCAGCTGCCGGGAACTTTACCTGCGGGGCAGGGAGGATGTGGATGACGCCTTTGACAAGCTTATCGGCAAGACCCAGGACAAATATGATTCCAACGGAAAACGAAAAGATTCTCTGGATTATTACCGGCGCGTCGGTATGGCCCACGCAGAGAAGGACGGAGAACAGTATTTTATGGTAATCCTGATGCGGTAGAGTCAGAAAACGGATTTCTGTTTGCAGATCATGCGAACAGTATGAAATAAAAAAGGGAAAGAGGAGCAGAGACTATGGAAGACAAAAAATCCCTGAAAGAGAAATTAAAAGCGCATCTGCCCCATAAAAAGGGAGCGGAGAAGAAGCAGACGGGAACGGAAGATACTGGATTTACCATCCGCCTGGCACGATTCATCATTGAAAAACGTGCCTGGATCGAATCGGTATTCATTGCGGGCTGCATTTTCTGCGCGGTAGCAATGCTGTTTGTTAATGTAAACTATGACCTGACCAAATATGTTCCTTCCACGGCCCAGTCCAGCATGGGACTGGATGTGATGAAGAAGGAGTTTGGATATCCGGGAACAGCCCGGCTGATGTTAAAGGATGTAAGCCTGTACGAAGCAAAGCAATACAAAGATAAAATCCAGGCCATTGACGGTGTGGACCAGGTCCTCTGGTGTGATACCACGGTTAATGTCTATGCCGGAGAAGATTTCATCAATATGGATGAAATTAAAGACTACTATAAAGACCGCTGCGCGGTCATGGACATCACCTTTGAGGAAGAATCCGATTCTCCGAAGACGGAAACGGCCATTGATGAGATGAAAGCCATCACCGGCGACAAAGGCTGCTACGTTGGTATGGCGGTACAGAACAAATCCCTGATCCAGACTACGCACGAGGAGATGAACAAGATCCTGGTGGTTGCGGTCATCATGATTTTTGTGGTACTTTGCCTGGCTACAACGGCATGGACGGAGCCAATTCTGTTTTTGCTGGTTATGGGTGTGGCGGTGCTCTTAAATAAGGGAACCAACATATTCATTGGAACCATCTCCTTCCTGACGGATAACGTAGCCATTATCCTGCAGCTGGCAACATCCATGGACTATTCCATTTTCCTGCTGGATGCCTACATGAACTGGCGAGATACCGGACTTTCCGAGGAGGAAGCAATCGTCAAGGCGGTTGAAGAGGCCATTAACTCCATTTTCGCCAGCAGCCTGACCACCGTAGTTGGTTTCCTGGCCCTGGTTACCATGAAATTCAACATCGGTTTCGATATGGGCCTGGTTCTGGCAAAGGGTATCATCTTCAGCCTTCTGACCGTGGTACTGTTCATGCCGGCCATGATCCTGAAATTTACCAAATGGAATGATAAGACGAAACACCGTTCCTTCTTCCCGGATTTTACAAGGCTTGGAAGGGGCGTGTACCGCATCCGTTATCTGGTCCTGGCGGCGGTGCTTCTCATTACCCCGCCTGCTTATGTGGCTCAGCAGATGAACAATTTCCAGTACGGAAACAGCGCTGTGGGCGGTGCTCCGGGAACTCAGGTGTACGCGGATGATCAGGAGATCACCGCAAAGTTCGGCCGAAGCAATATGATGCTTCTGATCTATCCGAACACGGATCCGGTGGCTGAAAAGAGGCTGTCTGATGATCTGGAAGCTCTTCCATATGTCAAGAGTGTAACTTCCATGGTCAACACACTGCCGGAGGGCATACCGGAGGATTTCCTTCCGGATTCTACCGTCAGCCAGCTTCACACGAAGGACACGGCACGGATGCTTTTATACATAAGAACCAAGGGCGAGAGTGACAAATCCTTCGAATATACGGATCAGATCCGGGATCTCATGAAGAAATATTATCCGGAGCATTCGTACGTGGTCGGAGAGACTCCGTCTACCCAGGATATAAAGGAAACAATTACGGACGATAACGCGCGGGTAAATCTGCTGACGCTGCTGGGTGTATTCCTGGTTGTAGCTTTCAGCTTTAAGTCAGTTCTGATCCCGATCGTGGTTATGATCCCGATTGAAGTTGCCATCTTCATCAACATGGCAGTTCCGTATGTGCAGGGCGTGGATATGATCTACATGGGCTACATTATTGTCAGCAGTATCCAGATGGGTGCAACGGTAGACTACTCGATCCTGCTTACCAACAATTATATCGCGAAGCGTGCAACACTTCCGAAGAAGGAGGCCTGCATTGAGGCGGTGACCCGGTCCTGTTCCTCTGTTTTTACATCCGGCGGCATTATCACCCTGGCAGGATATATTGTATATCTGATTTCTACGACGGCGGCCATTGGAGATCTGGGCCATCTGATCGGACGAGGAGGCTTCCTGAGTCTGGTCCTGGTACTGACTCTGCTTCCGGCACTTCTGGTGCTGACTGACGGACTGGTCATTGAGAAAAAATGGAAAGGCTCCAGAAGAAGAATCCGAGAGCGCTATGTGACCAGAAGGCAGCAGTTCCATGAGCGGGCAGAGCAGATCCGGACGAAGCTGGAAGAACACAGGAAAGAGAAATAAGGGCAGCAGGAGGAAAATTGTCATGAAGAAAAGATATCAGAGACTGGGCGTCATGGGACTGGCTGCAGTCATGGCATGTACCGGCACGGTTTTGCCGGTGCTTGCGGGTCAGGCATCTGTGGCCGTAGATGAAAATATGTATGTAAACCTGGATTACTATGGAAACGTAGACCGGGTCAATGTGGTGAAGGGCTGTGATCTGAATGGGCAGACCACCATCACGGATTACGGTGATTATACAGCCGTGACTAACATGTCCGACTACACCGAGCCGGTCATTGAGGGAAATAAGGTAACCTGGAATGTATCACCGGATTACAAAGGACGCTTCTATTATAAAGGGGAGCTGGACGCGAAGAAGGTAGCGCTTCCGTGGAATTTCGATGTGTCCTACAAGCTGAACGGTGTGCCGAAAAACGCAGACGAGCTGGCAGGCGCTTCCGGACTCATAGAGATTCACATTGACGCGAAGTTTAACGACAGCGCAGAGGTAAATGAATATTATAAGAACAACTTCGTTCTGGCCGTAGCGGTGATGCTGGACACCAATGAGTGCTACAGCCTCGAGGCGGATGGCGCGCAGAAGCAGACCATCGGCAGCAACAGCGCAGTTGTGTTCACGGCACTTCCGGGCGAGGATGGCGACTTCACCGTCCGCATTGGCACGGACAGCTTTGAGACCAGCGGTGTATTCATGACCATGACTCCGCTGACCGGCAGTGACCTGGAGCATATAACTGATTTAAAGGATGCAAAGGATACCTGGAAGGAAAGCGGTGACCAGATGCACGACAGTATGCAGCAGATGGCGCTGTCTGTTGAGGCGATGCAGGACGGCATCAATTCTCTGCAGAATGGCATGAATTCCGCAGAGAGCGCAAGACAGACCTGGAGCGGCGCAAAGGACAGCATTCTGGCGGGCAATGACCGCGCCATTGAGACCTTAAGTGCGGTATCGGACCAGTTAGAGGCCATGATCCCGCATATCGAGACCGCGAAAGAGGCAGCAGACACGGCTCATGACAGCCTGGGTGATATTGTGGACACCGTGCGGGAAATGCAGGATCCGCTGAATAAGCTGCACAGCGCACTGAAGGGAATCAAGAGTGGGTCGGAAGATATGTCCGGCCAGGTTTCTCCGCTGAATCAGCTGATGCAGCAGATCATTGAACTGGATGCGAGACTGCAGGCCAGTGAACAGGCCTATGTTACTGCGCTGCCGACATTACTGACCAGTACTCATGATCTGGAGGATGATTATTATCTGGGTGAAGACTGGGGCATGGATGAGGTTCCGCTGGAGAATGATATACAGGCGACCCCGGATGACGCAGAAAGCGATGATACAGGAATTGCCACCTACGCGTCGGGGGCAGGAACCTCCACAGTGGTGAGCGCGGCCAGCGGTGTGATGATGAGTGCGGGAGAACTGGCACAAAATCTGCTCGTGAGAAAGCAGTATCTGGAAGTTCTGGCATCCTCCAGCAACAAACTGGCATCCGGCCTTTCCAGCCTCTTAGATGATGTGGCTGACACCGCCAAATACACCTCCGAGCTGACCGACAGCCTGGAGATGCTTACCGAGGACACCGCGGCTCTGTACGATTCCATGGACAGCTACTACCCGGATCTGCAGGCAACACTGGATGATTCCGAGGAACTGATGAACCGGATCACCGAGGCACTGAACACGAGCCTGAGCACGGCAGCCATCGTGCAGAACACCTTAAAGAGCAGCAGTGACAATCTGGACGCTGCCACCCGCGACAGCATCCGCGGTACGCTGGAGCTTCTGGATAAGAGCTTGAGCGTGCTGGACAGCACCGCTTCCATCCGTCACGCGGGCGTGACCATGAAGGAAGCCATCGATAAAGAGTGGGATGACTTAGACGGCGATACCCGGTTCCTGAACATGGATCCGAATGCGGAGAAGGTATCCTTCACGTCCGATGAGAACCAGGAGCCGGAATCCGTACAGATCATTCTGCGAACCGCAGAAATCAGTCTGGATGACGATGATGAACTTCTGGATGCAGAGAGTGAGGCAGCAGGCCAGAGCCCGCTGCGCCGGATCTGGAACGTGCTTGTGAAAATGTGGAAAGCATTTGTGGAAATCTTCAAGAACAGATAAAAGGGGGTTTTGGAGAATATGAAAGGAAACCGGATCATAACCATAGGACGTCAGATTGGAAGCGGCGGCAGTGAGATTGGTATGGAGGTGGCGAAACGTCTTGGTATTAGGTGCTATGATAAACAGCTCATTGAGCTGGCCTGCAATTACGGAGAGCTGGATCAGGATGTTCTGGCGGCAGCCGAAGAAAAACGGCCAAATCCATTTCTCTATTCCGTTCCGCGTCAGATGCAGAACGACAAGACCGGACGGGGCATTGCCATCAACGATATGGTATTTAATGTACAGTCGGAGGTTATCCGGCAGCTGGCAGAGAAGGAATCCTGCGTCATCATTGGCCGCTGCGCTGACTATGTGCTGCGGGAGCAGTCCGGGGTGACCTCTGTATTCATCTACGCGGACATGAATGACCGGATCAGACGCCTTATGGAGACACGGAAAATTACCCGGGATGAGGCCATCACGCTGATCAAAAAGAATGACAAGAGCCGCCGGAATTACTACGAGTGCTATACCGGAAAGCGCTGGGGGGCCGGGGTCAGCTACGATGTGACCTTAAACAGTGCCGAGCTTGGGTTGGACACCTGTGTGGATCTGATCTGCCATCTCTATGAGCGAAAACAGGAAGGAGACACAGAACAGTGATGAAACAGACAACGAAACGGCTTCTGGTAAGCCTGGCCGCTCTCATCTTATCCGTTGGAGCGGTCTGCACCAGCTATGCGGCATCGGATAAGCGCAAGGTTGGGAAAATGGATCTTGTGTTTGATTCCAACCTGGGTATTGGTGTAGAGGGCAGCTCCCTTTCCGTCACTGCGGAGGGGGCGAATACGGACCGCTACTATATCAGTGACACAGATGTTGTAAACGAGGATTCTGATGATTTCAGCGACAGCAATCCGCCGGAGATTGAGGTGACCCTGGTGGTGGCGGATGAGGATCAGTGGTATTTTGCCAGCTCTTCTTCCGATGCGTTCCGCTTAAATCTGGCAGCTTCATCAAAGAACCGCTACGACAAGGTTCAGTTTATCAGCGCAAAGCGCTCGGAAAAAAACGTGATGCTGACGCTGCGGGTAAAGCTGATCTATGATAAGAAGTCAAAGCTTGATAACCGTTCCGCCATTTCCCTGGCGCAGAACGCGGCCTTTTCCTCTGCCGGGTTTGGCTGGGACAGCGCTCATCCGGGCACGGCATCCTGGAACACGGAGGAATCCGCCCGTTATTATCAGATTCAGCTGGTCAGAAACGGCATTGATACCGGCATCATGCGTTCGGTATACAAGAATCACTATGATTTTTCATCCCAGATGACCGAACCGGGTGAGTATCAGTTCCGCGTCCGCACCGTGCGCCAGAGCAGCCACAACAAGAGTGAGTGGGTGACCTCGGAAGTCTGGAAAATAGAATAATATATTGAGTTTTGCGCGTGTTTCCTGTATGATGGATGTGCGCAGCAAGGAAAACAGACGGCTGCAGATGTGGCCGTCTGTTTTTTCGATGCAGAAGCAGGAAACGGAAAACATTTTGTCCATGGAACGCGGGAAGATGCGGCATGGACAGGATTTGACACGCTACAGGAGTGAATCATATGAATGAATTAACCATAGAAGAATTTGACGCCCTTTCCCCGGACACTTATGTGCTTTATGATATCCGGAGCACGGATGAGATCAATCATGGTGCCATCAAGGGGGCCATTGCCAGTTCCGCGGAAGAACTGGAAGAAAATCCGCCGGAAGAGAAAGGAAAAAAGATCATCATCTGCTGCAGCCGCGGCCGCGTGAGCCGCGATGTGGCAGAGAATCTCTGCGAGCAGGGCTACGACGCAGTCAGCTTAAAGGGCGGCTACATTGCCTGGCTCATGGCCGAGATCAAAAAGCAGGAGGCAGACGAAATCTGCGATTCCGTGGAAAAGAGCCTGCGCAAGAAATTTCACAAGAACATTTTCAGCAAATTCGCGAAAGCCATCAATCAGTATGAGCTGGTGAAGGAAGGCGACCGCATTGCCGTCTGCATCTCCGGCGGCAAAGATTCCATGCTGATGGCAAAGCTGTTTCAGGAGTTAAAGAAGCATAACAAATTCCCGTTCGAGGTGAAGTTCCTGGTTATGGATCCGGGCTACAGTCCGGAGAATCGCCAGGTCATCGAGGAGAATGCCCGGAAGTTAAAAATTCCGATTCAGATTTTCGAGTCCGACATTTTCGATGCGGTATACACTATCGAGAAATCCCCGTGCTATCTCTGTGCCCGCATGCGCCGCGGACATCTTTACACCTTCGCGAAGCAGCTGGGCTGTAACAAAATCGCCCTGGGCCATCATTATGATGATGTGATTGAGACCATCCTCATGGGCATGCTCTACGGCGCCCAGGTCCAGACCATGATGCCGAAGCTCCACAGCACCAACTTCGAAGGAATGGAGCTGATCCGTCCGCTGTATCTGGTGCGCGAGGACGACATCAAGGCATGGAGAGATTACAACAACCTGCACTTCATCCAGTGTGCCTGCAAGTTCACCGATACCTGCACCACCTGCAATAATGAGGAAAACCTGTCCAAGCGTGTGGAAGTCAAAGAACTGATCCGAACCTTAAAAGCGAAGAATCCATTTGTAGAGAACAATATCTTTAAAAGCGTGGAGAATGTCAATCTCGATACGGTCGTAGCCTACAAGCAGGGTGGCGTGCGCCATCATTTTCTGGATACCTATGACCGGGAACCGGAGACTGCAAAACCGTGCTGCTCAGACGCAGCAGACGATTAAACGGTCCTCTTTACTTGCGGTATGACCTGTGTTATACTTGGGATAATTATGAGTGTGGGCAGGTTATTTCAAAAGCATTGTGCAGGAAGGTAAAATAAAGAACGGGAGGCGTTTGCAAATGGATATCATGATTTTTCTTGGCTGTATCCTGCTGCTGGTATTGTTTGTTGTTGTAGCAGTGGTAACCAGTATGTTAGGCACCATCGGTGCCATTGTGGCAGAGGAAGATGATGAAGAATAAGCTGTACAGAGAAAAGAATCCGGACAATTTCGGATTCTTTTTTTCTGCCATGATCCAAAGGAGTCCTGACAAACTGTCTATCGGTGATGGAAGAATGACCGCGATACACGGACAAAAAGAAGAAACGACCGCATCACACGGAAAACATATAAGAAATGAGTGGAAATTAAAATTCCCTCTTGCATTTACATATATACATCGTTATAATGACCATAGCTTTAAGATTTTACTGAATTAATGTGGCAGATGATACAAAAAATTGTCAAACCGGATATTGCAAAGAAGCAGGGACGTATTAGGAGAAAGATTGGTCTCGGTATACCTCCCTTTTTGTGTGTCACGGTGTCCGGACAGCGGTTTCGGCTGGGAAATCTGAAACGTATCATAGAATTCGGTATCACAAAAGAAGCATAAAGCGAAAACGAGGAAAGAAGGAAACAAACATGAGAAAGACACTGGCAGGAATTGTCCTGAGCTGTGTGCTTGCAGCATCCCTTACTGCATGCGGCGGTTCTGGAAATTCTACAAGCACTTCCGCAGCAGAGACTTCTGCAGCAGCTGGCGACAGCACTTCCGCAGCAGCAACCACTGAGAACGGCGACAAGGTTGTACGTGTCGCAGCAGTAGATCCGCAGGTAGCACTGGATCCGCAGCAGTTCACCTACAGCATCGTAATGAAAATTACCGATAACATTACCGAGTCCCTGCTGACTACCACATCCGACGGACTGGTTCCGACTCTTCTGGCAGCTATGCCGACCATTTCCGACGACAACATGACCTACAGCTTCGAGCTGCTTCCGGATGTAAAATTCCATGATGGAACGACTCTGAAGGCTTCCGATGTTAAGTATTCTTACGAACGTCTGATCAAAATGGCAAAGATGGCAACCCTGCTTGAGAATGTGGTTGGTTACGATGAGATGAGCGCAGGTACCGCAGATGAGCTGTCCGGTATCGAGGTTCAGGACGATACCCACTTCACCATTCAGTTAAAGAAACCGTACGCACCGTTCCTTTCCGTTCTGTCTACCGCATACTGCGCAATCTATCCGCAGGAGGCATGTGAGGCAGCCGGCGACAACTGGGGTATGACCACCCTGATCGGTACCGGCGCATTCAAGCTTGACAGCTATCAGACCGGTGTTGGCGCAACCCTTTCTCGTTTCGATGATTACCATGGCGGTGCAGTTGCACTGTCCGGTCTGGACTACAAGTTCATCGAGGATGTTAACACTCAGGTTCTTGAGTATCAGAAGGGCAATGTAGACTATGTAGATGTTGACCCGTCTATCTACCCGGTATACTCCAGCAACCCGGATCTGAAAGATCAGATGCATGGCTTCCAGCCGACCGGATGCTACAGCCTGAACGTAAACAGCAAGACCTATTCCGATCCGAAGGTAAGAGAGGCAATCGCTCTTTCCATCGACCGTAAGGCCATCTGCGAGAGCATCCTTCACGGTACCGCAACCGTTCCGAATTCCTACATCCCGGCTGGTATCATCGGTCATGATGACAGCCTTCCAGAGTTTGAGTATGATCCGGAGAAGGCAAAATCCCTTCTTGCTGAGGCAGGATATCCGAATGGCATTGACCTTCGCGTAACCGTAAACACCAAATATCAGGGCAACGTAGCAATCGCAACCGCATTCCAGCAGCAGGCAAAGGCAGCAGGCATCAACGTAGAGGTTGAGCAGGTTGACTCTGCGGCATGGTCCGATATGAAGAAGAACGGCGGCGTTGACTGCGGTATCTCCAACTGGTATGTAGATTACTCTGACCCGGAGAGCATGCTGTACCCGATGACCAAGACTGACACCAACTCCAGCTTCTGGCACAATGCCGAGTTCGATAAACTCATGGATGAGGGTATCGCAACCACCGATGAGGCAGAGCGTCAGGAAATCTACAAAAAAGCAGAGCACATCATGACCAGAGAAGACTGGGCAACCACTCCTCTCTACAATGAGACCAAGTTCTATCTGTTAAATCCGAGCATCACCGGATTTGAGATGGATGCGACCTTCCGTATGTTCTGGAAGAACGCTGATATTCAGTAATTACTGCGGCAACAATTAAAAATGTTTAGAGAAACAGGGGGGCTGCGCATTTTGGCAGTTCCTCTGTTCGCATGTAGGAGAAAATAAAATGCTTTCATACACAGGAAAACGTCTGCTCCAGACGATCTTTGTTCTTCTGGGCATCAGCTTGATCACGTTTGTTCTGCTTCAGGTAGTACCGGGTGACCCGGTTGCCCTGATGTTAGAGAAACGTGCAGATCCGGAGACCATCGCCAAAGTGCGTAAGGAGCTCGGTCTGGATCTGCCATACTATGTACAGTATCTGAATTTTATAAAAGGCGCCATCCATCTGGATTTCGGTACCTCCTATTTCACCAAGGAGGTTGTTACCGATGCGCTGTTCCGCTGCTTTAAGGTAACCGTAAAGCTGGCATGCATGTCCTTTATCTTCGCTTCTGTCATTGGTATTCCGTGCGGAATCTTTGCAGCAGTCAAGAGAGGAAAAGGCATCGATACCGTTGTTATGGTACTCTCTATCGTTGGTGTATCTGCACCGGCATTCTGGGTAGCGATCATTCTGCAGATCCTTTTCGGCTTAAAGCTGAACGTTCTGCCGATCTCAGGATTCGATACGCCGGCATCTTACATACTTCCGAGTCTTGCGCTGGGTGCGCGTTACGCAGGAAATATTGCGCGAATCACCAGAACCAGTATGCTGGAAGTACTGGGACAGGATTACATCCGTACCGCGAAGGCAAAGGGTGCCATGCGCTGGGCCGTTATCTTGAAGCACGCCCTGAAAAATGCCATGATCCCGATCGTAACTCTCGTAGGTACCGATTTTGGTTACATGCTGACAGGATCCATGCTGATCGAAAAGGTATTCTCCATTCCGGGAATCGGTAAGCTGGCAGTAGATGCCATGTCCAACCGTGACCTCCCGCTTCTGGAGGGCACCGTTATGTACATCGCATTTGTATTCGTTGTCGTAAACCTGATCGTTGATGTTTCCTATGCATTTCTGGATCCGCGAATCCGCTACGGGAAAGGAGCAGCATAAGAGATGGCTAAGAAATTACTTGGATTTTTTAATAAACAGAAACAGTTTGAGCAGGATGTTATGGAAAACGGCATGCAGTATTCCAGCTTCTACGGAGATAGCCTGCGCCGTTTAAAGAAGAACAAAATGGCAATGTTCTGCGCATGTGTACTGATCCTGCTGGCACTGATGGCAATCTTCGCTCCGCTCCTCGCACCATATGATCCGACTTATCAGGATTACAGCGCTGTGCTTGGCGGACCGTGCAAGGCACATCCGTTCGGAACCGATGAATTCGGCCGTGACATCTTATCCCGTATCATCTACGGTTCCAGAGTATCCATCAGTATCGGTATCGTGGCACAGATCATCGCTTCTATCGTAGGCGTAACCTTAGGTTCCCTGGCCGGTTATTACGGCGGCTGGATCGACAGCCTGATCTCCCGTGTCATGGAGATCTTCCAGGCATTCCCGGATCTGATCTTCGCCATGGCGATCATGACCTTCATGGGTAAGGGTGTCCTGAACCTGTTTATTGCCCTGGGCCTTCTGACCTGGGTCCGCACCGCGCGTATGATCCGCGGTTCTGTCATGCAGTTAAAAGAAAAAGAATACGTAGAGGCAGCCCGCGCCTGCGGAGCATCTACCTACTGGATCATCATGAAGGAACTGGTTCCGAACTGCCTGTCCACCATTATCGTCCTGGTTACCCTTGGTATCCCGAACGCAATCATGTACGAGGCATCCTTAAGCTTTTTGGGCATCGGTATCCAGCCGCCGACTCCGTCATGGGGCAATATGATCAGTGCGGCACAGACCTTTATCAGCTACCGCCCGGTATACAGCATCATGCCTGGTGTGGCTATCATGATCACAGTTATCGCATTCAATATCTTCGGTGACGGTTTACGAGATGCACTGGATCCGAAGCTGAGAAGTTAGGAGGTATGAGAGATGGCAGAGAATATTTTACAGGTAAAAAATTTAAAAACCTACTTTCATACTGAGGCCGGACTTGTGAAAGCGGTTAACGATGTTTCCTTCAATGTGGAAAAGGGTAAGACCCTCGGCATTGTAGGTGAGTCCGGCTGCGGAAAAAGTATCACTTCCTTATCGATCATGGGTCTGGTAGAGCGTCCCGGTAAGATCGAGGGCGGTGAGATCCTGTTTGAGGGGGAAGACCTCTTAAAGATGACGGAGGCTCAGATGCGCAACATCCGCGGCAAGAAGATTGCCATGATCTTCCAGGAGCCGATGACATCCTTGAATCCGGTTTATACCATCGGACAGCAGCTGATCGAGGCCCTGCTCCTTCATGAGAAAATGACCAAGCAGGAAGCAAAAGCCCGCGCCATCGAGATGTTAAAGCTGGTTAAGATCCCGCTTGCGGAGCGCCGCTTCGACGAGTACCCGCATCAGCTTTCCGGCGGTATGCGTCAGCGTGTCATGATTGCCATGGCACTCTGCTGTAATCCGGCTATGCTGATCTGTGATGAGCCGACTACTGCGCTGGACGTAACCATTCAGGCGCAGATCCTGGACCTCATCAATGAGTTAAAAGAAAAGACCGGAACCTCCGTTATGATGATTACCCACGACCTGGGTGTCATCGCAGAGGTTGCGGATGATGTTATGGTTATGTACGCAGGCAAGGTCGTTGAGCACGCAAGCTGCGACCAGATCTTTGACAAGCCGATGCATCCGTATACGGACGGACTGATGAAGTGCATTCCGAAGCTGGATGATGACGACACCAAAGAGCTGAGCGTTATCAAGGGCATGGTGCCAAGCTTTGATGATATGCCGGCAGGCTGCGCGTTCTGCCCGAGATGTCCGCAGGCCCGCGAGATCTGCCGTCAGAAGATGCCGGAGTTAGTCGAAGCCGAGGGCCGCAAAGTGCGCTGCTTTAAATATACGAAGGAGTGGGAGGAGAACATCTGATGAGTGAAGTAAATGAAAAGACCCCGCTTCTGGAGGTCCGGAACCTGCGGAAACTGTTCGCGGGAAAATCTTCCTTCTTCCAGAAAGATAAGTCATGGATCAAGGCGGTGGACGATGTATCCTTTACCCTGAATCCGAAAGAAACCCTGGGTGTGGTTGGTGAGTCCGGCTGCGGTAAGTCTACCATGGGCCGCTCTGTGCTTCGTCTGATCGAGCCGACCTCCGGCGAGATCTTCTACAAGGGAAAGGATTTCACCAAGGCAAGCGGCCAGGAGCTGCGGAAAATGCGTGCAGATATGCAGATCATTTTCCAGGATCCGTACGCATCCTTAAATCCGAGAATGACCATCGGCGAGATCATTGCCGAGCCGTTAAATATTCAGAAACGCTATAAGACCCAGGAGGAGATCCGGGCACAGGTGTTAAAGGTGATGGAGGTCGTAGGACTGAACACCAAATACTATAACCGCTATCCTCACGAGTTCTCCGGCGGACAGCGTCAGAGAATCGGTATTGCCCGCGCGATCGTGCTTAATCCGTCTCTGGTAGTCTGCGATGAGCCGGTATCCGCACTGGATGTTTCCATCCAGTCTCAGGTACTGAATCTGCTGCGCCAGCTGCAGGAATCCATGGGAATGGCATATATCTTCATTTCCCACAACTTAAGCGTTATCAAGCACATTTCAGACCGTGTCATGGTTATGTATCTGGGACATGTGGTAGAGCTGGCGGACAAGAAAGAGCTGTTTGCGAACCCGTCCCATCCGTACACCCAGGCGCTGCTGTCCGCAATTCCGGTACCGGAGCGCCATTCCAAGAGGAAGAAGATCATTCTCCAGGGCGATCTGCCGAGCCCGGCAAACCCGCCGTCCGGATGTATCTTCCACACCCGCTGCTTCATGGCTCAGGAAATCTGTTCCACACAGAAGCCGGAGCTTAGAGATATTGGAGGAGGTCATCTGTGCGCCTGTCATTTCTGCAATGGAGCCTGCGCGCAGAACGAAACTACAGAAGAAAAATAATTGGGGAGGTATAGAAGTATCATGAAAATTACCAACATTAAGACCTACAGAATGCAGGTGCCGCTGGTGCGTCCGTTCCGCATTGCGCTGGGTCTCATCACTCACGCAGTCAGCTGCCTGGTTGAGATTGAGACCGATGCCGGTATCACCGGTTATGGTGAGGGCTCTCCGGGACCGCTGATCACCGGTGAAAACCTCGATGGAACCATCGCTACCGTAGAGCGTCTGAAGGAGAAGCTTATCGGCATGGACCCGCGTGACATGGAGGCAATCTATACCGTGATGAACCGTACCGTAGCGTATGCAGGTACTGCAAAGGCAGCCATCGACCTGGCATGCCATGACATCATCGGCAAGAGCACCAATCTTCCGCTGTATAAGGTTCTGGGTGGACTTTCCGGCGAGATCGAGACAGATATGACCGTTGGCATCGACGATCCGGCAGTCATGGCAGAGCATGCAAAGGCACATGTACAGGCAGGCTTTAACGTGATCAAGACCAAGGTCGGCGTAGACTTTGCTTCCGATCTGGCAAGAGTCCGCGCGATCCGTGAGGCAGTCGGTGACCAGGTGAAGATCCGTCTGGACGCAAACCAGGGCTGGAAAGCCAAGGAGGCTGTTGAACTCATCAACCGCCTGAACGAGTACGATATCGAGCTGGTAGAGCAGCCGGTTCCGCGATTTGATTTTGAGGGACTGAAATTCGTGACCGCCCACAGCTCTGTGCCGATCATGGCAGATGAAAGCTGCTGGGACTCCAAGGATGCCCTGCGGTTAGTATCCCAGCGTGCTGTAGATCTCATCAACATCAAGCTGATGAAGTGCGGCGGCCTGTATGAGGCAAAGAAGATCACCGCGATCGCAGAGGCAGCAGGTGTGGAGGTCATGCTGGGCTGTATGGCAGAGGAGAGCGGTATCGGTGTAACCGCGGCTGCTTCCCTGGGTGCGGCATTAAAGAACATTACACGTGCGGATCTGGACGCAACCTTCTCTTTAAAAGAGCTTCCGTACGAGGGCGGCTTTACCGTAAAAGATACCAGACATCTGATCCTTTCCTCTGATCCGGGCCTTGGCATCAAATGTCTGAAAAAGGAGATGCTGGCATGAACCGTATGACACAGGAGGGCAAGGCAAAGCTGGAAGAGCTGGTTGCCCGCGTAATGAAGGATGGCCAGGCCCGCGGTATCGCGGTCGGCATCGTCAATGCAGCCGGAGAGATCCAGTACGAAAATTACTTCGGTTACCGTGACGCGGAGAACAAGCTCCCGATCACCAGAGACACCATCTTCGGTATGGCATCTGTGACCAAATCCTTTACGGCACTGTCCATCATGCAGATGCAGCAGGACGGCCTTTTAAAGGTAGATGATCCGGTTTCCAGATACATTCCGGAGTTCACCAACAAGAATCAGTCTGAGCCGGTTAAGCTGTGGCATTTGATGTGCCACAGCGGCGGCTATTTCCCGCTTCCGCGTATTGTAGTGGATAAGACCGCGCAGGAGATGGGAATTGAGGATTCCCTGGATGCAGAGCTCATTTACCGGGAAGACTTTGCAGAGGAAGGCATCCGCCGTGTGGCAGGCCGCCTGGATTCCCAGACCCGTTTCACCGGACGTCCGGGACAGCGCATGAGCTACTGCAACGACGGTTTTGGTCTGCTTTCTGATATTGTGCGCCGTCATTCCGGTTATGGCTCCTTTGCAGAGTATCTGGATAAGAAGATCCTGAAGCCGATCGGTATGGACCGCAGCAACATCAGCTTTATCCGCAACAGCCAGGACGAGAATGCAGCAATCCTGTATTCTCTGGAGAACGGAACCTGGAGAGCTGACCGCGACTACCAGAACGATGCATTCGTCCTGCACGGCGGCGGCGGTATGAAGTCCACTCTGGGTGATATGCTGAAGTATGCTGTTATGTATCTGAATGAAGGTGTGGCAGGAAACGGAAACCGCATCGTAGAGCGCTATGCTGTTCAGGAGATGGAAAAGCCGAGACAGTTCATGAAGCCGGGCATATACTATGGCTACGGTCTGGAGACGAAGCAGGTAGGTGATCGTGCTGTTTATGAGCACGGCGGAAGCCTTCCGGGCGTATCCTCCAACTTCTCCTTCTGTCCGCAGGAGGAGGTTGGTATTGTGGTGCTGTGCAACACCATGGATGTTTCCGTGGCAGCCATCGCAGATGCGGCCCTGAATGCCTACTGCGGCCTTGAGGTCGAGGAAGAACGGCAGATCCACGCAGAACGCAGCTGGAGCGCCGAAGAACTGGAAGAGTTAGCCGGAAGCTATGTATCCGGTGAGGGTGATGCATTTACGCTGACTGTAGAAAACGGAACCCTGAGCATGAAGGTAAACGGAAATCCGACCGCACTTCAGGCTGTATATCCGTGGCAGGGTATGGTACGGAAAACCTATTCCGACATTTACCTGACTGCGATCCGTGACGAAGAAGGACACGTATTTGCGGCGCGCTATGGCAGCCGGATCTTCCCGAAGGAAGCATAATCATTTTGAAAAGAGATTCCTGCTTTTTTCAAAAAACAGGAATCTCTTTACTTTTTGAAAAATACGATTTATAATAAACAGTGTTTCCATAGAAAACGCAGGCGTAGTTCATTGGTAGAACATCAGCTTCCCAAGCTGAGGAGGCGGGTTCGATTCCCGTCGCCTGCTTCCTTAAAACCGCGTAGCTACGCGGTTTTTGTATTTTCAGGCATCCATCTCCGCATTCACGGCGTCCTCGCAGGAGCGCATTGCCTCGATGGTCTTTGCAAAGAGCTCATCCAGCTCCCATCCCAGGCGTTCGGCACCGGTGCGGATGATGTCGCGGGAGCAGCCTGCAGCAAATTTTTTATCCTTGAATTTTTTCTTTAAGCTGGAAACCTCCATATCCCTGGTGCTTTTGGATGGGCGCATGCGGGCTGCGGCTCCGATCAGACCGGTCAGCTCATCTGCGGCGAACAGCACCTTCTCCATCTCATGGACCGGCTCTACATCGCAGCAGATGCCGTAGCCATGGGAGCAGATGGCATGGATCATGTCATCGCCGACACCGCCGGTCTTTAACAGCTCCGGCGCTTTTGTGCAGTGCTGCTCCGGGTAAAGCTCAAAATCAATATCGTGGAGCAGTCCGCAGATTCCCCAGAAATCCTCCTCATCTCCATAACCAAGCTCCCTCGCGTACCAGCGCATGACGCCTTCTACGGTGAGACCGTGCAGAATGTGGAACGGCTCCTTGTTGTAGGTTTTCAGTAAGTTCAATGCTTCATCTCTAGTGATCTGACTTATCATTTCGTGTCTCCTCCTGCTGGAAATTTTTTCCATTATACTGCGTCTGATAAAAATTGTTAAGCATTTGTTTTTGAAAGATCAGCGTTGGATTTCTGCAAAAATTTCGCCTGCAAGCTTTCGCGGCAGTAAAATCAGACGGCCGCGCACCCGGAATAAAAAGAGCCACCTTCGGAGGGAACGACATACGCAGTGTACCGGTTCATCGGGAACAAAGCCCTGCCGGGCAAGCTTCTCCCGGCGTGACGGTTCACTGGCGATCCAGATGATGCGGGCATCGGAGGCAGGGGGAATGTGGCTGAGCGGAAGTACCATGGAATCACCTGGTCATGTTTGCCGGGGCCATGTGACAGGCAGAGCGCCCGGGTTCACATGGACCGGTGTGTAATTACCATAAGATATGCGCAAATTCCGGGAAAAGAGCTTGCCACCGCAGAATTTGTTAGGTAAAATAGTAGCATTCGCAAAATGCGGTAGAGCCGCAGATTTCAACATTTTGCAGAGATTGTTTGTGTCTGAGAGGTTTTGAGAGGAGTTTTCATGAGTATTTTAAATGTAGAGCATTTAAGTCACGGATTTGGTGACCGGGCTATTTTCCAGGACGTTTCGTTCCGTCTGTTAAAGGGTGAGCATATCGGTCTGGTGGGTGCCAATGGCGAGGGTAAATCTACCTTCATGAGCATTATCACCGGAAAACTGCAGCCGGATGAGGGCAAGGTTGAGTGGGCAAAGCATGTGCGCGCCGGTTATCTGGACCAGCACACCGTACTGGAAAAGGGCATGACCATCCGCGATGTGTTAAAGAGCGCGTTCGCGTATCTGTTTGAGATGGAAGAGCAGATGAATGCCATCTGCGATAAGATGGGCGAGGCATCCGAGGACGAGATGAATGCCATGATGGAGGAGCTTGGCACGATTCAGGACCTTCTGATGGCCCATGACTTTTATATCATTGACAGCAAGGTAGAAGAGGTAGGCCGCGCGCTGGGCCTGCAGGAGATTGGCATGGATAAGGATGTTTCCGAGCTTTCCGGTGGCCAGCGTACCAAGGTGCTTCTGGGAAAGCTGCTTCTGGAAAAGCCGGACATCCTGCTTTTAGATGAGCCGACCAACTATCTGGATGAGCAGCATATCGAATGGCTGAAGCGTTATCTGCAGGAGTATGAGAATGCTTTTATTCTGATCTCCCATGATATTCCCTTCTTAAACAGCGTCATCAACCTGATCTACCACATGGAGAACCAGAAGCTGGACCGTTATGTGGGCGATTACGATCATTTCCAGGAAGTTTACGCAGTGAAGAAAGCACAGCTTGAGGCCGCTTATAAGCGTCAGCAGCAGGAGATCGCAGAGCTTGAGAATTTTGTGGCCCGCAATAAGGCAAGAGTTTCCACCCGAAATATGGCCATGTCCCGCCAGAAAAAGCTGGATAAGATGGAGGTTATTGAGCTGGCGAAGGAGAAGCCGAAGCCGGAGTTTAACTTTATGGAGGCACGTGCCGCGGGCAAGATGATCTTTGAGGCAAAGGATCTGGTGATCGGTTACGATGAGCCGCTGACCCGCCCGTTTGATATCAGCATGGAACGCGGTGAGAAGGTGGTTTTAAAGGGCTCCAACGGAATCGGAAAGACCACCCTGTTGAAGAGCATCCTGGGCCTGATCCCGGCATTGTCCGGCAGTGTGGAGCTGGGCGATTATCTGTATCTGGGCTACTTTGAGCAGGAGATGGCACCGGGCAACACCACTACCTGTATTGAGGACATCTGGAAGGAATTCCCGTCCTACACCCAGTATCAGGTGCGTTCTGCCCTGGCAAAATGCGGTCTTACCACCAAACACATTGAGAGTCAGGTACGCGTTCTGTCCGGTGGTGAGCAGGCAAAGGTGAGATTATGTAAACTGATTAACCGGGAGACCAATGTGCTCCTCTTAGACGAGCCGACCAACCATCTGGATGTGGATGCCAAGGAAGAGCTGGCCCGTGCCTTAAAGGCCTACAAAGGCAGCATCCTTCTGATCTGCCATGAGCCGGAATTTTACGAAGGCTTTGCGACCCGTGTGGTAGACTGCAGTGAATTCTGCCTGCGCGGATAGTGTCATTTTTTGTCGATGAACTTTTCTTGTACTGTGATCGTTACTGTGCTATGATGATGGCACAGTAACGAGTCATCTGAAATCTCAGTTTTTCCAGTTATCTCAAGTTATTTTTCAGATTTCATTTATTTATTTCCAAGTTTAAAACAGAAAAAATTAAAAAAGAGAGGGGGATGCGATGCAGGCTGAACAAAGGGGGCAGTGTCTGATTTTGCTGCTGTGCGCCTGGGCCTTTCTGACGGCGGGACCGGCGCTTTGTGTTTATGGGGCGCAGGAGAAGGAACAAAATACAAAAGCTGCCTGGGAAGAGCGTGAATTTTCAGAACATCAGGCGCGGCAGCTTCGGCACTGGAATATCGGTGATACGGTAACCCGGAAGATTGATGGGAAATCATACCGGTTTCGCTGCATTGACCAGAACTATGCGGATCATATGGGCGGCCACAAAAGTGGCGCGCTGTTTCTCTGCGACGAGGTAATTCCGGCTAATACTGGTTCCAGATATGAGTTTGAGACACCGGGGGACCGCGCTCACGGCTATGTGTATAAACCAGGGCCGATTGTGTGTTTTGGAAATTCGGCAGATTACAAATATTCTGCGGTCCGCGGGTGGCTTTCCCGCTTTGCGGAAGAATTTGCGGATGCGGAAATGGTTAATACTGGCGTGGAATGGGGATATTTCGGGAAAACAAAGGAGGAATGCTGGGAGCAGTTTCCGGAAGGTGGGCTGACGGCGCAGTATCTTGGGAGCCAGAAAATGGAAGACCGGCTGTTTATTCTGTCGGTGGACGAAGCATACCGTTATCGGAACTGGCTTTGGAAATTCGGAGCGGTGAAACGAAAGAATCCGGAGACCCAGATCAGCGAATTCTGCAAAGGCTACTGGCTTCGGACGCCTTGTGGAACGGCAGAGGGAAGCCAGATTTATATCGTGGATCTGGTTCAGGGAAATATACGGCCAGAAGCGGTGCAGACAGCGGAAACGGAAAAGCAGGATGATGAGATGAAGGTTACGGGAACTACGGGGGTGCGGCCGGTATTTGTTCTGCCGCAGAAGAACTGATGTATAAGGGGGATGTATGAAGAAGAACAGGAAGGTATTTCATATCAGACGCCAGACCGCGTCTGCCATGGCGGTGGTACTGGCCGTATTATCACCGGGGATGTTTCCGGCAGGTTTGGCTATGGCTGAAAGCGCGGGAACGCTTGCGCCGGTTATACGAAATGGGTATGCCCGGGCAACGGAGAGTGACGCAGAGGGGGATTTGCAGGATTTCGATGAGGAAAATCTGGATGAAGTGGAACTGGAGGCAGATCTGAGCACGGATTTTGATACGGATCTGGAAGCAGGCCAGGGCGGATATGCCCGGGCTACAGATTCCGACGCCGATGAAGGGCTGGATGACATAGACCTTGCCACCGCATCGGACGCGCGGCAGGTGGAGCTGGCTGCCGCGTCCGATCTGGCTCTGCTTGCGGCGGAGCTTCCGGTCACCGGGGATTTGTGGACGGACTGGAACGGCAACGTGAATTTTCCGGGAGAAGGAACCCGGGAAGACCCGTACCAGATAGAAACATTATCTCATCTGATGGGACTTTCCGAGGCGGTGGCGGCAGGAAACGATTATAAGGACTGCTATTTTGAATTGACGCAGAGCCTGGATCTGGGCGGTATTTCCATCAATCTGGGAAACTGGAATCCCATTGGCTGGTATCGTGACCGCTCAGAATTTGGCGGCAATGTGATCACACCGTTTCGCGGACATTTCGATGGCTGTGGAAATACCATAACTGGTCTGAAAATCATCGGGGAACTCCGGGGCCAGACAAACCTGGGATTGTTTGGCGTGATAGACGGCGGCAGCGTGGAAAATCTGGAAATCCATGCAGACCAGGTCAGTGGCGCGGACCGGTCAGGACTTCTGGCCGGTACCATAAAAAACGGCGCAGTAATCCGAAATGTCACGGTATCCGGTTATGTGTATTCAGAGCAGGATGCGGGTGGCATCGCGGCGGTACTTTGCGGAAGCGGAAAGGGAACAGCAGCCGGAACCCAGATTCAGGAGTCGGACGGTTCCGTCATTGTGGAGAACTGCCGGGCAGAGGGAATTGCCATGAACAGTGCCGGAACCGATGGCGCAGTGGGCGGTATTGCCGGTAAGGCAGAAAAAGCTTATCTGGTTGACAACGTGGTCATTACCCAGAACGGAGATTCTGACCGGATTCACGGAAAGGGATATATCGGAGGCATTGCCGGTATTATGAACCAGAGCGGCATCTATAATTCTTACGTAAACGGAACCATTGGAGGAAATGGAAGCCGCGCGGCAGGCGGCATCATTGGAAAATACGAGAGTGGAAACCTGATTCTGGCCCGCATGGCAGGCAGTATCTCGCGAACCAACAACGGCAGTGCTTCCCGGGAGGGAACTTTTATAGGAACCCGCGATAGCGGTGCCCGCTTCACCTATGGAACCGAGCGTGACAGCCGCGTTTCCTATCTTTTTACCAATACACCGGCTAAGGCAAAGCAGGTTTTCGGGAGCACGCTTGACGGTGACAACCGCTTTGCGGAGGACGCCCACATCGGCTACTGGTCTGACCTGGAGCGCAAGTACAAAACTGTAGCAGGACAGATCGAACACGACTGCGGGGACCGGTTTTTTTATGAGGAGCTGGAGGACGGAGTCCGCTACATCGTCACTCAGAAGCTGGGGAGGGAATTTACCATGGAGGGTTACAAAAGGGATCTGCCCTTTGCCATGGACCACTTTGCGCCGGGGTTTATGGGAGAACCCACAAGAGGATATCTGGTCTACATTCCGCGTATCGACGCGAAAAATGCCAATGGAACCTACGATACCGATGTGGCGGCGCTGACGGCCATCTCATCTACGGGAAGCTCCTATTACCGGGATGTGGATAAGGATCATCCGTCTGCCATTAAGGCGGGAGCGGTAGTGACGGTTGCGACTGCCCCGAAAAACACGGCTGCGGACCGTTACCAGATGATTGTGGATACCAGCGAGGCCGGCGGAGTAAAACCTCCTACATATCTGGATGAGGATGGAAAGGAGCAGCCGATGCAGTATGTGAGCGGCGGGGCGTATTCCTTTATTATGCCGGATCGCGACACAAAACTGGGCGCGGAGTATGTCAAGGTGACCACGAAGCTGGAGACGGATCCGGCGCAGACACGCATTTCGGTGGTGCAGACCCGGAGCGGAGACCGCAAGCATCCGCAGCTCGTCACGGAAGTGAAGAATGAGGACGGAATTCTGATTGCCCGCTACGTGGATGGAAAGCAGGATCACAGTGTGGAGGTGCAGCCGGTGCTGATTCATGTGGAGCACAATGGAAATGGACAGACCATAGACCGGACCGTGCGCTGGCTGGTGGACGATACAGATCTTCTGGAGAATCGTTCGGAGACCGGTTATACCATGAAGGACGCATCGATTCTGCCCAATATGAATTCGGCATTTATTACCAATATCATAAACCGGGAGGTGCAGGCCCAGGCGGCGAACCAGTACCAGGAGAAGATTCAGGATACTGTCTACACCCGGTATGGTGTGGTGTCCGCAGTGACGAACCCGGAGACTTCAGTGAATCATCAGGCACTTTACGCGAACTGCCGCGTGGCGGTGGATTTTCAGATTGTGGATCTGACTACAGTGCGCGTGGAGACCTTAAGCCTGAACCAGACGGAAGCCCTGTTTACAATTACCAGAAGGCTGACGGGAAGCTGCTATCAGCCGACAGAAACGCTTTCTGTCAGCGGGCCGGTGGTGTTGACAGCTGCGCTGAACCCGGAACATCCCTTTTATGAGCAGGTAAGCTGGAAGGATACGGAGAGCGGAAAAAATCTCCGGCTGGAACCATCCGGGGCCAATCAGCAAAACTGTAAGATTTCACCGGTGTGGGATCCGGAAGGAGAAACAAACCCTGCCTGGATCCAGAACCTGATCCATCGTGACCGCGCTCTGAAACGGGAGAAGCCTCTGGAGAAAGTCAGTGGAAGCGGGGAGAAGACAGAGCTGGTCACGGCAGTCAGTGAAGACCAGACTCATGGTCATATTCAGGCGCAGTGCCGTGTGCGGATCGCTTTTGTCACGGAGGATGATACGGTTCCGAAAATCAGCACAGGCGGTTCTGGCGGAGGATCCTCAAAAGGCTCTGGTGGAGGAGGCGGTGGCGGCGGTTCCACCGGCATTACATCCGGCGGAGTGACAAAAGCAGCGGGCCCGTCAATGCCGTCCTATGTGGTGACAGGTACCTGGGTGCAGAATGCGGCAGGACAGTGGATGTTCGCGGATCAGGAGCGGACCTACGCAAAGGAGTGGGCAGCAGTCCACAATCCGTATGCCAGCGCTGAGAACGGACAGAGTGCCTATGACTGGTTCCGGTTTGACGAGGCCGGATTTCTCATGACCGGCTGGTATCAGGATGAGGCCGGAGACCGTTATTACCTGAATCCGGCATCTGACGGGACCCAGGGACGTATGCTGACCGGCTGGAACTGGATTGACGGACAGTGCCTGTACTTTGAAGAAGAATCCAACGGAAGCCGCGGCGCGCTGAAACGCAATGCGGTTTTGGCAGATGGAAAACAGACCAATGAAAATGGTGCGTGGATCGTGAACGGGGTGGTACAGCGCCAGGAGACAGAGCGGTAAAGGAGGAGAAAACTTCCCGGGAGAGCAGAAAAACTGTCGTGAAATGGGAAGAAAAACAGGGGAGACAGATGTATGGGAAAACGAGTGGAGCGAAAGAAAAAATCCGTGACCAGGGCAGCCGCTTTTTTGCTGGCAGTAATTTTGTTCAGTAGCAGGCTGCTTCCGATCATACCGCTGCTGCCATGGAAGGCAGAGGCGGCTCGTCAGGGGGACACGATGACTGCCTATGGTGCCGGTTTTCATCATTACTGCATTGATGGAACCGGAGCGAACCGGGCACTGATCGATGGGGATGAGTATACATATATTCTGCCTTCGGAGACACTGACCCGGGAAGAAATGGCGCTGGTGTTCTGGGGCATGCTGACGCTGCAGGCCAGTTTTGGCAATGTGCCGCAGGTTAACGCGGTAGTCCGGAATATTAATGAGGGAGCGGCCGCGCAGGGCGTGCCTGCAATCTCAAGCCTGGTCACGGAAGCAGATTTAAAGCTGCTGATCCATTCGTCCGCCGTGCGGGAAAAATATGCGTGGCTGAAGGCAGTGCTGGCGCAGGAAGAGACATATCTGCGTCTGGCAGGTCTTCTTGGCGGGACCGGAGGCGGCGGTGGAACTGGCATTCCGGCGGCCTTGCAGGGGCATACGCAGACAGGAAATCCGGCCGCTCTCACCCCGGTGCAGGGAGCAGAGCGTTCTGGCGAATATATTCTGAATTTCAATCCGTCCGGGGCGGACGCGGAGTTTATCCGCAATGTTCCATTGAAATATTCTTCTACCGGAGCAGAGGGCTCGTTTACCACGCAGCTGCCGTCTGGCTGGGTCTGCCAGAAAACCGATTCGCAGATCCGTCTTACGAGCATGGGAAGCAGCGGCAGCCTCTACCTGATGTTCGATGTCCGCGGCACGCGCTATGCTTCTGGAGGCGGGACCTTTTCTTCTCCGGAGGAAGTGTACGAGCAGTGCCTGCAGATCTGGCGCTGCAGCCGCTGCTGCGGCACTCATCGCCAGATGTACAATGGCGCGGCCCCGCTGTCGGCACACCAGCGTCTTGCCTTTGTGGAAGTGAATGCGCCGGAGCTTTGCTATTATGCCGGGATCGGAGGCGGGCAGACAACGCCGGAAGAGGGTGGTGTGGCTTTCCGGATTTACCGCCATGAGGAGGACTGGACTTCCACCTATAATGTCCGTCTGAGAAAGTACGACCACGAGACTGGAAAGGCATTGGAGGATGCTGTCTTTTCCTTATATGAGAGATTTGATGACAAGGACCAGATTGATACTGGCCGGGATGGAGCTGCGCATCTTTATGCCGGGGGCGCACCCTACAAAAGCTTCCATAAAGACAGCCCGGTGCTTTGGGAGGATTTCCGCTTTGTGTCACCTATGATGACGGACGGAGCAGGTGAGGCAGAGAAAACAGTGGAGCATGGCTATCATTACGATAAGACCTTCTGCGACGGACATCCGCTCCGGTTTTTGTGCCGGTTCCGGAGGAGGAAGAGGATGAGGAAACCGGAGAAATTGAAAACCAGGCAGAGATAGACGCGGCGAAGGAAGAAAACCGGCGTCTGGCATCCATCTGGCTCAATACCTTTGCGTCCTGCGCATCCTGGGCTTCGGGAAATTTTTCCGGCGTCCATTTTCACTGGCTTATGCCGGAGGTGGATCAGGGTGAGATCAGCCGGATCGCTTCATCTGGCGGGGAGGAAGGCGAGACACCGTCCGGCGGAACCACAGCTTCAGCAGATGGAGCGCGCGCCTATGCGGATTCCGGCTGCAGGGCGGATGCTGGAGAAACCTATGACCGTTTTATTGCCCTGAAATACAGCTATGCCATTGCGGAGGATACAGCCCGGGAAGGCTACACGCTCCACGGCAACCACAGCGATGACCTGTCCATCGAAGTCATTACCACCGATGCGTCTGAGAATGGAGCTAACGCTTCCTTTGCCGGAATTTACAGTTACGAGATCCGGGTGAATGACGGGGCAGCGGCTGAGGCGGCGCGGACTGTCCGTAAAGCACGCACACAGGCAGAAGCGGGGTGGCTGAGCGCAGAGCTCGGACAGGTGGAATCAGAGACCACAGAATCAGAAGCTCCACAGCGCAGAAAAGAGAGACGGTCCTTCTGGCAGAAAATCTTCCCGGTATTTTTCCTGGAGGAGACAGAGGAAGAGGCTTTGATTGATGACCGGAAACCAGAAAGTAATGGGACAGTGGGCGGCGCAGAGGCAAGCGCATCGAATGCGGAAACGGCTACTGCGTCAAATTCAGCCGCATTTGACTTCCAGGAGACAGAAGCATCAGACGAAGCGGAAGAGGTATCCATGCAGTGGATCCTGAAGCTGCAATTTCCGCGGCATGAGACAGCTGGTGAGGCAGTTCACCGGTCTGTCAGCCGTGCGGCACGATCCGGAGGAAGCAGTGGAGATCTGTTTGCGGATGCCTATAACCGCGGCCTGAATGCCGCAAACAGCGGAGTCGGGGTCAATCCCGGCCCGTCAGATCACTACAGCCATTGCAATGGTGGAGATGGCGAGGATGACTGGTGGCGGATCTACGATCACCGGACGGAGGGAGAGATCCATATCAACAAAAGAGATCTGGATCTGAAGGCCGGAGACAATGAGGCCTATGATTCTTATGGAGATGCTCAGGGAGATGCCGTGCTGGAGGGTGCGGTGTACGGCCTGTTCGCGGCGGAAGATCTGGTGCACCCGGATGGAAAGACGGGAGTCGTGTACCAGAAAAATGATCTGGTTGCCGTGGCCTCCACCGATAAAAATGGAGATGGTTCCTTCCTGGCCTGCACGGAAGCACCTGGCAGAACATACTGCTATGAAAACGGGCGGATAGAAAATCGTCCGGGCGGATGGAACCAGGCGGCACCATCCAATCTCTATGACCGGAGCCAGAGCTTTGATGATTATACAGAAGATGGCCGGTATCAGAGAAGCTACCCGGATTACCGGACGGCCAACGGAAACTGCTGGATCGGCAGGCCGCTTCTGATGGGGGATTACTATGTGAAAGAACTGAGCCGCTCCGAAGGTTACGAGCTTTCGATCGGAAACCGGAAACACCCGTGGACGAATGCCGGGCAGGACCCGGAGGTTTCGGCGGCAGAGTCAGAAGGCGCGGGGTATGCCGTGGTGACAAAGGGCTTGTACGCGGAACAGCAGGTGCAGTCCGGTGCCAGCGGCGCATACGGGGATCCGGCCTTTCAGGAACTGTTCTTTCAGGTAAACAGTGAAAAAAGCGGTGGTTTTGATCTGGTGTTTTCCGGCATTCCGGCGGGAAGCCGCCTGTATCGTCTGGATACCACTGTAAAAACGGAAACTGCGTCCGTTGGAACCGGACGTTTTACCGAGGTGGTGGAGACCGATGCATTGGGAAATCCCGTTTATGCCACGACGGAGTATGATGGACAGTATCCGAAATACGATGCGGGAGGGAATCTGCTTACGCGAAAACGCCCGGTAAACCGGACCGTGATGGACGTGCCGTGCGCAGAGGTGGCGGAGCTGGACACAGTGCGGTGTGAGGAACTGCTTTTGCGTGCGGAGAGCGGAATGGATGAAGAAGCAGTTCTCACAAAGCTGAGACAACCATTTACGCGGGATGAGCTGGAATTTGTCAAATATAAGCTGGAGCTGATTTTGCGGGCCCATGGAAAAGGAACTCCCAAACAGAATCAGGAGTCCGGTTCCCGCTACACAACACTGGACCGCCCGGTTTACGATACCGGTTACCGGAGCGGAGCGCAGATCAGCTTTGGTTCGCCGGTTGTCACGCTGCAGATTCCACGGACTCAGGAAAACGGGGATGTGGTAACGGCAGGAGAACTGCTGGCGGCAGTACTGGATTATTACCAGGAACACGCTTATCTGTCCTATGGCGGTGTGGACCGTGTGGAGGAAACAGAGGATGCGTTTGAAGTGTCCATCTATGCAGGACGCAGTGGAAACCCGGAGTGCTTTTATGTTCCAGAGTCCGGGGAGCAGAGCGCGGCCTTTTATCTGCGTGTACCGGTGATGCCGGAATCTGGATCTCCGCGTTATACCTATGCTGTCTATACTGAGGAGGATGAAGCAGAAAGCTTTGGAACGTTTGTTTCCTCTGCGAGTGGTCGGGAAAACCCTGAACAGGAGAAAACTGCAGCATGGGCAAACAGGGAAACTCAGGACGAAGAGGAAACAGTTGTGTGGTCAGACCGCATGTCTGCGGTTCTGGTACCGGACGCGCAGGCGGAGCCGGATGGCAGCCTTGTGACCCGCTGTATCGCTGAAACGGTCTATTATGAGCCCGGGGAGATTCCGCTTGATGCGTCCGGAAAACGGATTCCGAAACTTTCTTATATAGAAGAAACGGTTATCGGGGAGACGCAGAAGCATTATGGAAACTGGACGGAACTTTCTTCCCGGACCGGAGAAACGGTCTGGCATGTGGAAAGCAGTTATACGGATTTTTATGGACAGACGCACCGGGATGATACCATGCAGCAGTATGCGTTTAAGCTTGTGCTTCCCGGCGCGGAGCAGACGATGCTGACGGAAGAAGATCTGCCATATCTCACCGGAACCTGGGCACTTGGAGATACCATGGGAACGGCCGCCTATTATCAGAGCGTAAAAAGGGCCGGAGTCCGGGCTTATCTAAATCAGGAGGCAGGAATTGGCGGAGAAAACAGCTTTGTGAAGCGGATCAGCCTGGTTTATCCCGGGCAGAATGCGGTCTGGCAGGATGGAGAAGGGCGTCCGGGCAGCGGTACTTCGACAGAACCTCTGGCGTTGGAAGAGCGCGGCATCCGCCAGCGGGTCCGGGTCAGCAAAACGATAGAGAAAACCTCCTATCGCAATACTAGCTCTTACGCGGATGTGCACAAAGACTGGTGGACAGACCGCTATGATCAGGCAGAAGCGGTGGACAATTTTCGCTTTAAAGCGTACCTGAAATCCAATCTGCAGAATTTGTTCCGGGACGAAAACGGAACCGTGATCTGGCAGGACAGAAAGGGAACCGAGCGTACCTTTGCGGAGCAGGAGCAGGCCAATGCCCTGTTCCCGGAAAAAGTAAACCGGATTTATACCCGGGTACGCCACCGCACAGAGCCGCTATACAAGGATCCCCTGGATGCCGCGGTTTACAACGAACGGCTGTATGCTTACCAGGACGGAAAGATTCAGGCGCGGCCATCGCCGGGTTATACGGCGCTTTTGGAGACGGAGAAAGTCCTGATGGAGGACGGTGAAGAAATCCGCACCGTGAAACACCTGAATTACGAAAAATTTTTTGATGCCGTAGAGACCGCGAATCACGACAAATGGGATGAAGCGGCTCCCACCTGGACCAGCTGGCGCCCGGTAGGAAATATGGTAAACCGGAGTGAAGCCACTATCTGGAATACCGGAGTGTCTGACTGTGTGCGCCAGTTTGCCATCACCTGGTATCTGGATGATGAAATCGCGAAGCTGACAGAGGCGTCCGGGACACAGGCAGAGCAGCCGGAAATGCGGACAGAATCATCCGGGGCGCAGGTAGCAGCAGCTTCCGGGTACGTGGCAAAGCAGGGCAGTACATCATTTTCGGATGAGATTCTGGATCAGGGGCTGAAAAATGCCATTCAAAAAGCGCAAAACTACCTGAAACCGTTTTTCGCCTATGATCTGGACGGACTTTACGCCATTGCCTGGGATGAGGAAACGGGCGGCGGGGCAGACCGGGACCGGACCACGCTGTCTGTGGATATACCCAATCAGGCTGGGGGAGGAGAAGCAATCACGGAATATTACGGCATATCTGCCATGCTTCCTTATGGGACTTATATGGTTGTGGAGCAGCAGCCAAAGTATGCCAGCCTGGAAGATTTTAAGAACCGGCATTATGAGACAGACAAACCAAAGGAGATCGAACTGCCAGCAGTGTATTCCGATGAAGCAGGGGCGCAGGCATCTCCAGGAATGTTGGATTCATTTTACTGTTATAAGGCGTCCGACACGGCAGCAGAACTGGAAAAGCGGTATCAGATCCGTTTCCTGGAAGAATCCCATGTGATCCAGGCACACAGTGACCGTGGGGATTTCGAAATTTACAAATATGGAATGGAGACAGACCGGATCCGGAATGGAGCGGTGGAGCGTCCGGGGGCAGGAGATTATATTTCCCTGACCCAGTCCGAGTTCCGTCCGCGCCAGAATTACTATAACGCGCAGGATGACCGTACGGCAGGAATCGTGCCGTATTATCTGAGCGAAGGGCAGAGCGGGCGGGAGAGTGTGTCGAAGGTGTACCGCTATAGCTCGGTATCAGAGCAGGCGCAGATTGCGGATGATGTGTGTTATCCCGGCGGCCGCGGTACAGAGGACAATGTACCAGGGGTCTGGTACCAGGATGGTGTGGCGGCCATGCAGGGCTCACAGATGGCCTATGATGGCCATTATGCCCCGATGCTGGTGCCGTATTCTGTAGTTCGGGAGCCGGAAAGTGGCCCGGACAGTCTTGGCTATGCCAACGTCCGCTTCCGCAACCGGCTTTACACCGCAAGACTCCGACTGGAAAAACTGGATTCAGAAACCCATGAAAATATCCTGCATGACGGAGCCGTGTTCCGCATTTACGCGGCAAAGCGGGATGATACAAAGGACGGAGAAGGAAAAGTCCTCTTTTATGAAGAAGATACACAGATCGCTGGCTCAGAGGAATTTCTGACGGCTATGGGCGCGTTGGATATCCGGCCGGTACTCCGGGGCCGGAGCTTCCGGAGCCGGAGCTTCCGGAGCCGTCTGATCGAAGTGCCGGAAAAAAGAAAGCGGAGCGCCACAGGTACCAGGGGTATCACAGATGGACTGGAAGCCACAGAACTCTGTACTGGTGTTGTTCCGGCAGGAACCCCGGTGTGTGAGGAATCGGAGCAGATTCTCCTGGGGGACCGGTCTGGCCTGCAGACAGGAGTCATGAAGGCTTTTGTGACCGTGCGGGACGGACTGGTAAGCAGACCCGGAAACCATTCAGGAAATGACCGTGGAGACAGTCAGGAAAATGGTTCTGAAAATGAGCCGGGCAGTGGGATGGAGTACCAGCTGCAGACAGTTGGATATCTGAATACACCCCAGCCGCTCTCAGCGGGAACCTACGTCCTGTGCGAGACCAGGCCTCCAGTGGGATATGCCCGCTCAAAACCGGTAGCGCTGGAAATTTATTCGGACCAGGTGACCTATTATCAGAACGGAACACCGGACAGCAGAGTCCTTGCGGCGATCTATGAGGATCCGGCAGATGAGCAAACGACTTATGGCACAAAGCCGCAGGATCAGAGCCATACGGCCCGGGTTTATCTGGAAAATGAACCGATCCGCCTGCAGATGGAGAAGCTGGAGGCACAGCCGGAAAAGGAGCCTGCACAAAAAGCCGCCGCAGAGTATGCGGCAGGTGCCACTATGACGCTCTTTGACGCCATTGCCCTGACTCCGTCGGGCGATTCCCAGGATTTTGCGTATGAGGGACTGGTAATTGAGCGGAATGACGCAGGACATATTGACCGTATGTATGTAAAGGAAGGATACGGAGGAGAAAAGACAGAATTTCTCCCGGAACGGGACGAAGACGAGCACCTTTATACGGCATCCTGGCCGGCCGGCGTGGACCATTATGGTGAAATCGTCCATGCGGAAGGAAATGTCTGGAATTCCGTTACCGTCATGCGGCCGGACACGGATATCCTGTATTACGACCTGAGCGATCTGGTATTGGAAATTACGCCGGAGACAGATGGAAAAGACGGGCGTTATCAGGCCTTTGCCTGGAAAGGTGCCTTGAAATTTCTGGAATTTACAGGTGGTGACCTGACAAAACTGGCATACGATGCAAAAGATAAGATATTGACCGTGGACGCAGGAACCCATGTGTATCATCTGGGCCGGGACGGCGCGCGGGACGCTCTGGTAGATCCGTACACGGGCATGGCGTATGTCGTGCGGGATTTTGACGGAACCAATGGAAGCTGGGATCAGCTCCGGGGTCGGGATGGAACCGGCGCAGGAAAAAAACAGGTGCTTGTGTGGCCGGTCAATATTCGCCGGGACAGTTACGGTAATATCATTGCCCGGGACAAGATTACCACATTCCGCGCTGCGTTTGCCGGAAATGGAGAGGAGGCTTATCTGACCGGAAGCTGGAGGTCCGAAGCGGGAGAGGAAAGCCACAGGGAATCCACGCTTTCCCGGAATGCTCAGAGGCAGAATCTGAATGATGAGGTTCTCCTGGATGACAATAACGGAAGCTTTGAAAAGAGCATGGATCCGGTATATGACCGGCACGGACTGGTGACTTATTATCAGCAGAGCATGGAAACTTATGATAAGGCAGCAGAACTCTATGACCGAAACGGAGAATTTGTCCGTTCACAGCATTCAGACAATCTGGGAGCGTATAATCATGCCGCTTACGCGGTACAGGAGTACGAGACGCAGGTCGATGAAAACCAGGCGCTTTTACACCGGAACGGAGAAGCTTATGTAATGGAAAACACCTGGACTACATCTGAGCAGTACCCCAATGATCCGTTCACATCAGTCGTAAAGGAGGGAAGCGCTGATATTCTGGAGCGGGTTGCCGCCGGGACGTATATTATGGAGGAGCTTGAGGCACCAGAAGGATTTGCAAAGGCGCTTCCGATGGGAATCTCTGTGGAAGAAACGGCCAGGATCCAGACAGTGACCATGGTCGATGAGCCGACAAAAACAGAATTTTCCAAAATTGACGGAGGTTCTGATATATCCGAAGATACCGCAAGCAGCCTGACCACAGCAGAGGAAAACTCGGCATTTGATTGTGGATATGTAAAAGGCGCAGTACTCGGATTGTGGAAAACGGAAGGCGGATTCGCGGAAAAGAATGTACGGAAAGAACAAGACACCGCAGAATGCCAGCAGGAAAAAGCTGCTGACTGGTATATGAAATGGACCACGGATGAAACTCCTCATGAGATTACACATCTTCCAGTTGGAAGTTATCTCTGGAAAGAGATTCAGGTCCCTTCCGGCTTTGTTTCCCACGATCCGGTAGCGGTCAGGGTAACTGACCGGCCGGAGCTGCAGAAATTTGAGATGAAGGAAGAACATACCCGGGTAGAGGTGGAAAAATACTGCCTGGAAAATGGAAAGGACAGCGCGGATGGGGAGGTGCCGGTGGCAGGAGCTGGTTTTACGCTGTATCCGGCAAAGCTGGACGCGGCGGGGGAGGTATGCCGGGACGAGGATGGACAGCTGCTTTATGTGGAAGACTCATCTGTGGCGCACTGGACAACCGATGACGGTACCACGTACCGGGAATTCCCAACCGCTTTTGAAACCATGTATCTGGAACATGGCGCGAAGCCGGGAAGCAGCGTTGCCTGGGATGATGGAGTGGATCTGCACCGGGCGGAATATGTGTCAGAACGGCAGAAAGAACTTCTGCGCCCGCAGGATCCGAAGCAGACGGTCTATACATACCGGACAGAGAGCGGTGCCTGCATCCGCATCGGAGTGACGAAGGAGCAGGATCCGCTGTCCGATCATCTTTACCGTTTCGAGTATCAGTTTGAGTGGCAGCAGCTTCCGGAGATCAATGCCTATGCCTGCACTTACCTGACTCTGGAAAATCACCAGCGGTTTGACTATCTGCCGGCAGAAAGCAGCTATGTACTGGTGGAAACGGAAGTGCCACCGGGGTTTGTCCGCGGGGAAGCAGTTCTGGTTACAGTGAAGGACACCGGGACAGTCCAGCTGTACCGGATCGAAAATGAGGAAGGAACGCTGCTCATCTCCAAAGTTTATGAAAACGGAAGCAAAGAACTGGCGGGGGCAAGACTGGCGCTTTACCGGGCAGATGAAGAAGGAGGGCTGACCAGAAGCAGCCGTTATCTGTTTGACTCCTGGGTGAGCGGCAGCGATGGCCGCTATACAGAGCTGGATGCCATCAATCACAGAATTCCACAGGGGTATGCAGAGGGAGATTTAAAGCCGCACCGGATCCGGCGTCTGCCGGATGGGACCTACTGGCTTGCGGAACAGGAAAGCCCGGCTTATTACACAACGTTTCAGCCGGTACAGATTGTTTATGAGTGGCAGCCGGAAATCCGGATTGTGCGCGTGAATGACCGGCCGGTGACAGGAAGACTGATACTGAAAAAGACTGATTCCGCAGGCGGTCCACTGGAGGGCGCGGTGTTTGAACTGAGGGCATATCCGGAAGCGGAGAGAAGCTGGGCGGCAGAAATTCTGTCCGGAAAAATTCCGGGAAGAACGGATATGCGGCAGCCTGTTTATTCTATGCGGCTGACGGCACCTGTAGAGAAAACGAATCTGCCTGTGGGGGAGGTGCTGGAGGATGGTACAATCCGTCCCTTCTGGTATGAACTGCGTGAGGTGGAAGCACCACCCGGTTACGAATTAAATCCAGAGGTGTTCTGCTGGCAGTTCGCGCCGGATACCGGCGTGGCATCCTATCCGTGGAACGGGCAGGCACAGTATCAGATTACCGTGATAGACCGCAAAGCCCCGGAGCCGGAACCGCCCGGACCAGACACTCCCGAACCGGAGAAACCAGAGCCTGACACGCCGGAACCAAAGCCCCCGGAACCGCAAAAACCGGAAGAGCCACCGAAAACACCCAGTGACTTCGGGCATGAAAATCCAAAAACACCGCAGCCGGAAATTCAGCCGGTGTTCCGCATCGGGAAAATTCTTGCCTGGTATCAGCCTTCTTCGCCGGACGGCACAGGCTGGCTGTATCTGGGTCCGGATGGACGCTGGCGGCTCCGCCTTCCAAAGATGGGAGATGTGCGGCATACTCAGCTTTTATCGGGTCTGTTTCTTTTATCGGCAGCAGGACTGGGGCTGGCCGGATCCGGTACAAAACGCTGTGGCAGTCTCATAGGATGGCACGGAAAAAAGAAACGGAAAAAATAAGAAAATCAAAGGGCGAAAAGGTTTGGCAGTCCTTTTCGCCCTTTGATTTTGGGAATGGTAGGTATACAAAATAAAAGAAAATGTTTTAGGGGGGCCGGGCAGTTTCGGGCTGCCCGGTATGAGTATGAAAAAGCTTTGTAATTTCAAGTATGCACTTGAAACAAAGGTTCCATTACCCTTTCGGATAATGTACTTAAAGTATAAAAAAGAATTGTGACTAAACTGTGTCGCCATCATAAAAAAAATATAAACATAATAAAAAATAAAAAAACCCTTTCAAAAACCTCCTGGATTGTATATAATAAGAGAGATTAGAACGAAAAATGCGCTCTCTGCGCATATTCATGGATAGAAGTGGGAAACAAGGTAACTGCGAAGATACAAAGCAGTTAGGAAACGAGAAACATCAGGAGGAAATTTATGTTAGTATCCAACGATATCGGAATCGATTTAGGTACGGCGAGCATTTTGGTGTATATCAAAGGCAAAGGCGTTGTGCTCAAAGAGCCTTCCGTAGTAGCAATTGACCGTGACTCCAACAAGATCATGGCCATCGGCGAGGAAGCGCGTCTGATGATCGGAAGAACCCCGGGCAATATCATCGCGGTAAGACCGCTGCGCCAGGGCGTTATTTCCGATTATACCGTTACCGAGAAGATGTTAAAATATTTCATCAATAAAGCAGTCGGCAAGAGAACCCTGCGTAAGCCGCGTATCGCAGTCTGCATCCCGAGCGGAGCTACTGAGGTTGAGAAGAAGGCAGTTGAGGACGCTACCTATCAGGCGGGCGCGCGCGAGGTCTCCATCATTGAGGAGCCGGTAGCAGCAGCCATCGGTGCCGGAATCGACATCTCCAAGGCATGCGGAAACATGATCGTAGATATCGGAGGCGGTACTGCGGATATCG
>ERZ779842.351-NODE-351-length-52722-cov-6.790495_pt1 | contig 52722 bp, 49 predicted proteins | sample MGYA00511095_ERZ779842 | MGnify/ENA primary metagenome ERZ779842 (study PRJEB29588, sample SAMEA2154036) | human gut metagenome | biome: human gut; feature: human-associated habitat; material: faeces | place: Denmark | collected 2008/2010 ... | reverse complement strand
CTCATTCACAAGCAAGTTAATATTTAATTTTGTCTAAATTTTGGGGTTCACTTCACTCGGTCGTCACTTTTTGTATATCCATATACGGGTTCATTTTGTCATTCCATATATAAACCGATATTTCTGCATTTTTCAGTTCATTCGGTATTGTAAATTCTGCCGTTAAATCAACATTTACGTTCACCGTTTCAACTCGTTTCAAAACATCATTTTCTTTGTATACAACATACATTTTTATATTTTCCGCCGACACTTGCTTGTCTAATATAATTTTCGCATTAACCCTGTCACCGTCTTTTGTAAACTCAACTTTGTTGCTTACAGCCGGTGCCGCCGTCGGTTCGGCGGTCGGCTTAACTGTCGGTGTTGCCGTCGGTTCGGCGGTCGGCTTAACTGTCGTTGTCGCCGTTGGTTCGACTGTTGGTGTTGGTGTTGCTGTCGGTGTCACAACTCCGACAATCAGTTTAAAGCTACGTTCAACATTTCCGCTTGCAGTCGGTGCAGTAACCGTTACATCATACACACCCTCCGCAATATCGCCCGCATATTCAATCGTTGATGAATATTTCGACACACTTATACTGTCCGTTATCGGTGCAAAGCACATATTAAGCTCCGCAAAATCACCCTCATAGTTTCCGCCGTCTATCACTGTCGAATTTCTCGGGCCGTACGTTTTACCATTATATGAAACAGTATAAACAAGCGGTACCATACTTATATCATAAAAACCGCTGCCCTCAAATTCCGTTTCAATCGGAATTTCAAAATAGCCTTGATTAACTTCAAGCGAAGTGTCATTAAATTCACTCCCTGTTATCCCAAAACTTTTCAAAACAACAGCTTCTTCCGTTTTACTGCTCGTCTTAAAGCCGTCCACCGTCTTGTCAAGCGTCATATCAGATTGAGTGGCATACGGATTGAAAGTAAAACTTCCGTCACCCTTTGATGTCTTAATATATAACCTGTCATACTCGGCAATACCCGAAGAATTTACTCCACCCGAAGTTTGAAATTCTGTCACACTGCTTAGTGTACCGTTTACCGTAAGCAATCCGTCCTTTGCCAAAACAAGTGTACCTCCGCCGTAAAAATCATTTACACTGCATTCACCCAAGTTTGACATATCCAAAATTCCGTTTGAATTAATCTTTACGTTAACATCGTCATTAATCTCGGTAAGCTCAAGTATTCCGCTGTCAACCGTAAGCAAACCTATATTTTTCATTGCACTGCTGTACTGATACTCCGTTACCACACTGACATTTGCTCTGCCGCTACCGCAGTCGCCGTCAATCTCACAAATAGGACTGTTGCTCAAATTAATATTCACATTGCCTGTCACTCCGTATACTGCCGAATCGGCAGTCGGTGCGGTCGGCTCATTATTCGGATCAAGGAAATTATCAGAATTATAATAACCCTCTTTCGCTCCGCAAGAATACACCTTACCGATATTTTTACCCGTCACACCGTCTATATCAATTTCAACATCTTTATCAAAGGTACCGTTGATACTTCCGGCATAGATATTTCCGAAATGCGTTTTATTACCGCTTAAAACTATCTTGCTTTTTTCTCCGACCGTCAGACTCAGGCTCACACCATTTTTGTCGTACAACGTACCGCCTACAATATGTACTTCCCTTGTATTTTGAAAATATGTAACATTGTCAAGCGTAAGTGTATATCCGTTTGCCGCAATCAGTGCGTGATTGCCGTTTACAAGCGACAAAACCACATTTTTAAAACTCACGTTTCCGCCCAAAACCACACCCGCTTTGCGTATTGAAATCTCCGGTGCGGTATCGCTTTTTGAAGTGATTGTAACATTTTTGTTTATTACAAGCGGTTTATCGTCACTGCTGTTTACAAATGCGCCTTTTTCGCCGATACATATTGTACCGCCGTCCTCAACGGCATTTAATGCGTCCTCAAACAGATTATACGGCGATTGTTCTGTTCCGTTTCCTGTGCTCGAACTGTTTCCGCCGGTAAATTCGGTGTACACCGTATTGTCACTTACCGCCATTACTATCGGCGGACAAAGCACTATACAAAGTATTAAAATCAATATATTTTTCAGTTTCATTAATTCGCCCCTTTTTTTCTTTTTTAGTAACATTATACTATTAAATCCGTCTTTATACAAGTTTAAATCTGATAATTATAATTATCCGGCAACCTATACTGTGACGGAACAATGCCGTATTGCTTTTTGAAAAGTTGCGAAAAATATCCGACGTCCTTATAATCAAGTCTTAATGCGATTTCGGTAATTTTCATTTCCGTATTTTTCAGTAACCACCCTGCACGTTTTAAGCGTACAGTTGTGATATAATCCACAAAGCGCATACCTGTCTGTGTTGCGAACACCGTACTTAAATACGAACTGTTCATATACAGCTTAGACGCAATAGTCTTTTGTTTCAGGTCACTTTCCGGATTGTTCAATATGTATAATATAACATCCTGCATTTGCGGATTTTGAACTTTGGGATATAATTCCCACACTTCGTTTGCAGTTTCGATAACCGCCCTTTCGGCGTCCTCGGTTCTCTCTATCCCCACATACTCCTTGACATCAATATGCGGAATATACAAATCAAGCCATTCGTTTTGCTTGAAAAGTTCGTTTACAACATTGTCGTATGTGCTGATAACCGCATTTTCCGCAAGCACGTTATCTGTAGCAATATTGTATATATCAGTGCGTGTATCGGCAAGCTGTTTTTCAAGATTGCCGCCGTGCTGTTCTATACAACTGAGTATTTCTTCGGAATGATAAACTTCTTCCTTCTTGTCAGTTCTGTTCTCTATGCGGTCGAAAATCGAACAGAACGACTTTTCAGTCAAAGGCTCTGTAAGATAATCAAACGCACCGTAAATTATACCCTGTCTTGCGTTTTCAAAATTCGGCTCACTGCTGAAAAGCACCACGCATGAACAAAGCCTTTCACTTCTGATGTGCCTTAAAAGCTGAAGTCCGTCCATTCCGTCAATATCCGTTTGCATGACTGCCAAATCATAGTGCTGTTTTCTAACCTCATCATAAGCCGCCGCACCGTCTTTTGCGACCGCCGATATTTCAAATTCCGAATTTTCGCCCCAAATATTCATTCTTTTTATCTTTTCAGAAATATTTTCATCCTTAAAAACAAGCAATACCTTGTACATATAATCCCCTTCTCACACCGTATTTTTATATCATACTTATCCGATAGGTTTAATCATAACACATATTTTTTTTATTGTCAATTTAATATAGGAAATTTTTTTAATTTTTTTGTATTGTCATTTAACCGTATATATTATATAATTTTATAAAAACAATTTTTACGAACGGAGTTGTTGTTTTATGGAATTGAAGATAAAGAAAATATTTTTTAAATCATATATATTAAATACCGAAAATCAAACAGAATTTATAATAAAGAAAAACCTGAAAACATACGGTGAATATTCTGTCTGTAACAGCAGCGGTGAAATTGTTTATTCCGTAAAAATCGACCCTAAACCGCTCGACAAACGCATTAAATACGTCTTTACCGAACACGAAACACAAAACGAATTTTACGCGTGGGCAGACTACAAATGGAACGACACCGAAACAAACGGCTCTGCTTTAAAGAAGCTTTACGATATTTTCGTAACACCCCCGATTGAATTTTATATTGAGGCTGAAAGCTTTTTCGGTGAACTTTGTATAAGACGAAGTAAATTCAATAAATTCGATATTCTGATAAATAACAAACTCAAAGGTTTGATTACAAATCACAAAATTTCATGTGATGAAATCGACGATAAAGCACTTCTTGCAATGCTTTACGTTTTTTCAAAATTTGTTGCGGATAATGAAAAAGAACTTGTTTCCGCTAAAATTATGTAATACAAAAGGCTGTCGGCATTTCGCCGACAGCCTTTTCTGATTATATCCAAAACCGTTATGGTTTTATTTTACGGTAACTTTTCTGTATGTATTGAAGTTTAACCATTTTTCAAAGAATTTGTTTTCATCATCTCTTGTTGCATATTCCCTAAGGAAGTTCACAACTTTTTCTCTTGAATCAGCCTTAATTTCAAAACCGCGTCCGTTAATGACAGGATAACCGTCATATTCATAATTCTTTGTTTCGATAATATCGCCTATCTTCTTATTTCTGATTTTAACCGTAACGCCGTCACGAAGTACAATTATATCAAAGCTGTCCGGATATTTATAGCTTTCACCCTCTGTCGGAATTTCGTCACCGACAGTATAAGTCTTGTCAACAGGTTGATATTTAAGTACTGACAAGCTCTGTGGATCGTAATAGAATTCTTCAAAAATATCGCCTCTTGCCTCAAGGTTTTCAAACTTAAACGATGCTCTATCCGAGAAAGAACCGCCCTTTTCTTTAAGTTCGTCAACAACACCGCAAGCCGAAGTCATATTTGTCACACGGTCGATAAGAATTAATTCACCGAGTGTTCTGTGTTCTTCAAACAAGTCTGCAACAACAGCCTCTGTAAGCAAAATTTCGCATACCGCAATACCGTTTTTGCCTATTGTTTCCGCATTGATATGCTCACCTGTATTAACGTCAATCGCATAATCAATACCTGCGACTATACCTGCGATTGTCTTTGTACCAATCTTTACAAGATAGTCTTTTCCGACTGTCAAAGGCTCATCGTCCATCCACAAAAGTGACGCTGTAAGACGCTTATAAGGTGCAAGGTTTGTACCCTTTACAAGCACACACCCTCTTGAAACGTCAACTTCTTTGTCAAGAGTAATTGTGACAGGCTGACCTTTAAATGCAGTTTCTGACTTCTTGTCACCTACATAAATTTCTTTTACATGAGCACTTTCATTGCTCGGCAATGTTGTAATCTCGTCACCGACATTTATGCTGCCCGATTCAATCTGACCTTGAAAACCTCTGAATGTGTGGTTCGGTCGGCAGACTCTCTGTACAGGGAGATAAAATCCCTGTTCCGCATTTTCTTCGCTTATATCTACATTTTCAAGATATTCCAAAAGCGGTTCGCCGTCATACCAAGTGATGTTTTCCGATTTAACCGTTACGTTGTCACCCTCTGTTGCAGACAACGGAATTATCTTAACGTTTTCAAGTGACAATTCGTTTTTCAATTCTTCAATCTGTCCCACGATTTTATCATAAGCATTTTTATCATACTTTACAAGGTCCATCTTATTTACGGCAAACACAAAGTAACGTATACCCATAAGCTTACAAATTCTCGCATGACGTCTTGTTTGAACAAGCACACCTTGTGACGCGTCGATAAGAATTACAGCCAAGTCCGCAAATGATGCACCTACTGCCATGTTTCTTGTATATTCTTCGTGTCCGGGTGTATCGGCAACGATAAAACTTCTGTTATCGGTTGTGAAATAACGGTATGCAACGTCAATCGTTATACCTTGTTCTCTTTCAGCCATAAGTCCGTCAAGTAAAAGTGAGTAGTCAATCGCTCCGCCTCTGCTGCCGACTTTACTGTCAAGCTCCAACGCTTTCTCCTGATCGGCATAAAGAAGTTTTGAGTCGTAAAGGATATGTCCTATAAGTGTTGACTTACCGTCGTCAACGCTTCCGCAAGTTATAAATTTAAGTAATCCGTTCATATTAGAAATAACCCTCCCTTTTTCTGCGTTCCATGCTTCCTGCCGCCTCATTGTCTATAACTCTTGAAGTTCTTTCGGAAGATACCGCACTTAGTGTTTCTTCAATAATTTCGTCAAGCGTATCGGCAGTCGATTCTATACCGCCTGTAAGCGGATAACAGCCAAGTGTTCTGAATCTTACCGATTTGTATTCAGGCACTTCTCCCTCTTTTAGAGGTAATCTGTCGTCATCAACCATTATAAGATTACCGTCACGTTCAACAACAGGTCTTTTTGCCGCGAAGTAAAGCGGTACAATATCAATCTTTTCACGCTTGATATACTGCCAAATATCTTTTTCTGTCCAGTTTGAAATTGGGAATACTCTCATACTTTCGCCCTTGTTAATCTTAGTGTTGTAAAGTTTCCACATTTCAGGACGTTGATTTTTAGGGTCCCAAGCCTGTGCCTCATTTCTGAATGAGAAAATTCTTTCCTTTGCACGCGATTTTTCTTCGTCACGTCTGCCGCCGCCGAATGCCGCTGTAAAGCCGTACTTTGTAAGCGCCTGCTTTAATGCCTGTGTTTTCATTATATCAGTATAAGCCGCACCGTGGTCAAACGGATTGATACCTTGCTTTATACCTTCCTCATTTGAATACACAATCATTTCAATACCGAGTTTCTTTGCGGTATCGTCACGGAATTTAATCATATCCTTAAACTTCCAAGTTGTGTCTATGTGCATAAACGGGAACGGCGGTTTTTCAGGATAAAACGCCTTCATTGCAAGGTGTAGCATTACTGAACTGTCCTTACCGATTGAGTATAGCATTACAGGCTTTTCACACTCTGCCGCTACCTCTCTTATAATATATATTGCTTCTGCTTCAAGCTCATCAAGATGTGATAATTCACTCATTTAGTGTCCCTCCTTTTAGTGTCCCTTAATACTTATTTGATTCTTTTCTGTCTATGTCTATTTCGGAAACCGTGCCGTCATATTTTTCAATTACCCATTTCAAAATATCTCCGTTTTCCTCTGTATGTACCTTACTTCCCATACCGCCTATATCCGCACCGAGATAAAACGATATTGCGTGCATAGGACATTCCTTGATACAGGAAGTACAGCCCCAGCAATCTTTCGGGTACTTTATAAATGCTTTATTATCTCCGTCCTTTTTTATAAGACTTCCCGGACATACCATACAGCATTTTCCGCAACCTATACATTTGCTTTTATCAATCATTATGCTCATATGTTCTGCCCCCTTCCACAAGGTCACGAAGTATAATTTCTATTTCACCGTCTTTAAGACGTGAATTGACGTATTTGTTAAAGTTTTCGTTATCCTTATTCGGATAATCAAGATTTTCCGCAAAACTGTGCCAGCGTGTTTCCTTTCTCGCTTTGAGATGTGCTATAACACTTCTTGCAACGACAAGTCTTTCACGAAGTTCGTATATATACATAAGCTCCTGAAAATCTTCTGCGTGAAGTTTTTCTGAAAGCTGATAGATTTGACGAATTTTCGTATCGGCTATGTCAAGCTGTTTTTCATTAAAGCGATAATTTGTCTTGATACCGCCTGCATACGAATCCATAACGGTCTGCATTGCCTCTTCAAGCTGTTCTGTCGTGAATGTTCCGTCAGTGTTTCCGTAAAGGAAATCTGTCACTTCCGATAGGTGACGTTCAATGTCGCTTTCGTCAATCGCACTTATTTCGCCAAGTTCCGAAATTGCGGTAAGTGCCGCAATTTCGCCCTCTGCCAAAGCACCTGTAACGTATTTCTGCGGACAACCGCCTGCAACGTCACCTGCGGCATACAAGCCTTTTACGGTAGTCCTTCTTTTTGTATCCACCCAATAACCGCTCGCGGTGTGACCGCCTACAATATAAGGCTCTGTACCCTCTATTTCAACATTTTGCTCCGACGGATTTTTGCCGCTTTCAATCCATTTAAGAGTCTGTGACGGTGCCATATTCAGATAAGCCTTTTTCAAATCCTCGCTTGCCTCTTGGGATATACCCTCTGTACGAAGATAGCAAGGACCTCTGCCCTCAATATTTTCATTCACCGTTCCGTACACTCTCTCGGAGGTTGTAAGACCGTATTTTGTTTCGTAAACCTCTCCGAGCGAATTTATTTGCTTTGCACCCGCACCTTGTGCCAAAGTACCTGTCGGGGCGATTGTATCTTTACAGCGAAGTGCTATAAACCGCATTTCAAATGTCGTCATTTCCGCACCGGCTTTTATGCCCATTGCATATCCTGCACCCGTATTAAACGGCGGATACCACATTTTATGACGTGAAAATCCGGGATTATTCGGCTTGTAAAGACCTGCCGCACCGCCTGTTGCGATTATAACCGCTTTCGCTTCGATTATGTAAAACGTATCGTTTTCAATACCTATACCGTATGCACCCTTTATCCTGTTACCCTCAACCGCATAATCAATAATATTTACACGATTAAGCACCGATACATTTTCTTTTTGCAACGCCGCCTCTGCCAAAATAGGCTTTATATTTTCACCGTTGATTTTAAGGTTTCTGTTACCTCTTGTCACATACTTTCCGTTTTCGTCCTTCAAAATAACAAGTCCGAGTTTTTCAAGTCTGTCTACGACTTCATTCAGCTTTTCGGACATTGTAAGAAGTAAATCTTCTCTTACAATTCCGTCCGCGTCCTTTTTTGCATAATCAACGTAATCCTGTGGAACACGTCCCTCTGTTATGTATGCGTTAAGTGCATTGACACCTGCGGCAAGACAGCCGCTTCTCTTTATATGTGCCTTTTCACATATAAGCACCTTAGCGTCGGAATGTTCTGCGACAGTAACCGCCGCATAGCAACCGGCAGTACCGCCGCCTATAATTAAAATATCTGTTTTTAATCTTTCGGTTTTCAATATATTTGTCATATAAACACCTCTTTTATCAGATTACCAATGAATCCTCCGAAATTGATTTATTGTCAAGCAAGTATGCCTTATCGCCTACCGTAACAAATATTCTGTACAAGAATACATCAACTTCTTCACCGACTTCAATCGCCTGTTCGTCAAGACCGCGTCTGGCTTTAAGTTCCGTACCGTCCACGTCTACGACTACTTCTATACTGTCGCCTCTGAACAATACATTTTTCGTAACTCCGTGAGATGCGGAGCTTTTGTATTTCTGTACTTCGTTTTTCTTTGTCACTTTAACAAATTCAGGTCTTACGATTGCTTTTTCGACATTTTCAATATGCTCAAAATTATGAAACTTTAAATAATCATCAACGAATGTTGTTTCTCCGAAAAACGATGCTGTAAATGCTGTTTTCGGATTGTGATAAATTTCAATAGGTGTTCCCGTCTGTTCAATTCTACCCTTATTTGTTATTATAATTTCGTCTGCAACTTCGATTGCCTCATCTTGGTCGTGGGTTACGAATATACTTGTAACTCCAAGCTTTTCAATCATTTCTCTAAGCCAGCTTCTAAGCTCTTTTCTTACCTTTGCGTCAATCGCCGCAAACGGTTCGTCAAGAAGTAAAAGCTGTGGATTAGGTGCAAGCGCTCTTGCGAATGCAACTCTCTGTCTTTGACCGCCCGAAAGCTGACTCGGATAACGTTTTTCCAACCCCTCAAGACCTATAAGTTTAATAAGTTCTCTTACTCTCTCGTCTATCTTCTTTTTATCGGCTTTCTGAACTCTAAGACCGAATGCGATATTATCATACACCGTCATATACCGAAACAGTGCGTAATTCTGAAATACAAAGCCAATCCCTCTCTTGCTTGCCGCAAGGTCGTTTACTCTCACACCGTCGATTATAATATCGCCGCTGTCTGGAGTTTCAAGACCCGCAATCATTCGCAGAATAGTTGTCTTACCGCTGCCGCTCGGACCTAAAAGACCGATAAGTTTACCCTTTTCAACGCCGAAGTTGACATTGTCCGACGCTTTATAATCGCCGAAGTTTTTGTTTATATTTTTTAATTCAACGTACACTCTATTCCGCCTTCTTTCCTTTGTATTCAACAATACTTCTGATTATCAAAATAATCACTGCCAAAATCACAAGTATTGACGCTACCGCAAATGCCGGTACATATTTATTGTCGCCGAAAAGTATTTCAACCTGCAACGGAAGCGTATTCGTTTTACCTCTCAAATGTCCCGAAAGGACTGATACCGCACCGAATTCACCCATCGCTCTTGCCGTACAGAGTACCACTCCGTAAAGCAATGCCCATTTTATATGAGGGAATGTTACTTTTCTGAAAATAGTAAATCCGCTTGCACCCATAAGTGCCGCCGCTTCTTCCTCTGTGCCCTGTTCCTCAAGTATCGGTATAATTTCTCTTGATATAAACGGAAACGTTACAAATATCGTTGCCAATATAATTCCCGGTACGGCAAACACTACTTTTATACCGGCTTGCTGTAAATAAGGATAAAGCACGCTTTGTCTGCCGAATACCAATATGAATATCAAACCTGCTATAACGGGTGAAACCGTTACCGGAATATCAATAAGCGTTGTCAAAACCTTTTTGCCTTTAAACCGGAACATTGTCAAGAACCATGCCGCAAACAGTCCGAAGAATGTGTTTACAACAAGCGCCGACAAAGTTGCTTTTGCGGTAAGCTTTACCGCGCTTATCGTATCTTTATCGGTTATGTACTGAAAATATTTTCCTACACCGTTACGAAGTGCAACGGATATAACCGTATAAAGCGGAAGAATTAAGAATACAAATGCGAATAATACGCTGACGGCAATCAATATCCATTTAACAACCTTACTGCCTTCATTTTTCTGCATACTATCTTCCTCCTTTTAATATTTTTGTGTTTCTCGCCTGAATAAGATTTACAATAAACAATATTGCAAATGAGAATGCAAGCATTACAAGTGCTATTGCCGTTGCACTGTTATAGTCAAAGTCCTGTAATTCCGACATAATTATAAGCGGTGTTATTTCCGTTTCATAAGGCTTGTTGCCTGCTATAAAAATTACACTGCCGTATTCTCCTATACATCTTCCGAGTGCCAAGCCAAAGCCTGTAAGTGCAGGAGGAATTATTTCGGGTAAAATTACTTTACGAAATATCGTTCCTCTGTTTGCACCAAGTGCCCCTGCCGCCTCCTCATATGACGGATCAAGCTTTTCAAGTACAGGCTGTACCGCTCTTACAACGAACGGTATGCCGATAAATATAAGCGCCACTACAATTCCGATTCTTGTATGTGCTATTTTTATACCGAACGGTGCGAATAATTTTCCTATAAGTCCTTCTTCTGTTGTAAGGTTTGTAAGAGCCAAACCGGCAACAGCTGTCGGAAGTGCGAACGGAAGTTCAATCATTCCGTCAAGAACACGTTTAAACGGAAAATCATATCTTACAAGCACCCAGGCAAGTATGACGCCCATAATCGAATTTATTATTGATGCGATAAGCGAAGTGAGTAAAGTTACCTTAAAACTTGCAAGAACACGCGGACGTGTAATTGTTTCGATAATATCGCTCAGGTGCATTCTTGATGTGTAAATCACAAGTGCCGCCAACGGTATAAGAACAACTAAGCTCAATATTGTAATTGTCACGCCCATTGAAAGTCCGAAACCCGGTATTACTCTTTTCTTCTTTGCTTTCATTTACATTCCTTCTTTACTTATCTGTTTTTTCATAAATGCGGTCAAATACTCCGCCGTCATCAAAATGCTTTTTCTGTACTTCGTCCCAACCGCCGAAGTCTTGTATTGTTACAAGGTTTATGTTAAGGTCAAATGTATCTGCATATTCGTTTAATATATCAGGGTTTGACGGACGGTAGAAATTGTCGCCTGCAATTCTCTGTGCCTCATCGGAATATAAATAACTTAAATATTCCTCTGCAACATCTCTTGTACCTCTTTGATCAACCACCTCATCAACCACCGCAACAGACGGCTGAGCCAAAATGCTTATGCTCGGCGTTACGATTTCATATTCATCGGGATTTTCCTGAACCGATAGGAACGCCTCATTTTCCCAAGCGATAAGTACATCGCCTTGATTGTTTTCAACAAATGATGTTGTAGCACCTCTTGCTCCCGAATCAAGTACAAGCACGTTTTCGTATAACTTCTTTATAAATGCCTCAATCTGTGTTTCGTCACCGTTGTAAAGTTTATCGGCATATGCCCAAGCCGCAAGGTAATTCCATCTTGCACCGCCTGAAGTTTTCGGATTAGGTGTTATAACTCCGACGCCGTCTTTAACAAGGTCGCCCCAATCCTTGATATTTTTCGGATTGCCTTTTCTTACAAGGAATACGATTGTTGAAGTGTAAGGTGAACTGTCTTTGTCAAATTCATTTATCCAGCCGTCCTCTATAAGTCCTGCGTCTTGTATTGCCTTTACGTCATATTCAAGTGCAAGCGTTACAACGTCTGCCTCGTTTCCGTTTGCAACTTCAAGTGCTTGCTTACCGCTGCCGCCGTGTGACTGTATAACTTCAACGTCCTGTCCTGTTTGCCCTTGCCAATGCTCTGCGAAAAGTTCGTTGTACGCACTGTATAATTCTCTTGTAGGGTCGTATGATACGTTCGTTATCGTAACCGACTTTTCTGTACTTGTGTCTGCACTGTTTCCGCAGCCTGCAAGTACCGTTACCGCCAAAATTGATGTTAATAATATACTAAAAATTTTCTTTTTCATAAATTCATTACCTCGCTATAATATAAAATTTATTTTTTTATCACCTCTGAGCCATACACATTCGGCAACACATCTTTCTATATACCATGCTTTTTCTGTTCAAATTTTCTCTCATAATCGTTGCCTCCTTTGTTATTCATACTTTTCCTATGGGATATAGGATTTTTAATGTCCTTATCTTACTCCTATATTGTCGTTTTGTCAACATTTTCATATAGTAAAAAAATTAAATTTTTTTCCTATATGTTTTATTTCGGACGACCGATGATCGTCCGCTACGAAATACTTATAAATTAAGAAAAGCAAAATTATCCGAATATAATTAATCATACTTGCAAATAATAACACAAAACGAAAGGCGGAAATTTTTATGTTAAGAGGAAAAATAGTAGTAGTCGGTGCCGGTTTTGTGGGTTCTACGACCGCATACACAATAATGCTTGACGGTTTTTTCAGAGAAATTGTATTGATTGACGTAAACAAAGACAAAGCCGACGGTGACGCTCTTGATATGGCTCACGGCACATCTTTTCTAAAGCCTGTAAGCGTTTACAGCGGAGATTGGAAAGACTGTGCCGACGCCGATATAGTCGTTATAACAGCAGGGGTAAACCAAAAAGTCGGCGAAACACGAATTGACCTGTTAAAACGAAATACCGAAATTTTTAAAAGTATAGTTGAAAATGTTATGAAGTACGCGCCGACAGACGTAATACTTCTTACCGTCACAAACCCTGTCGATATTCTGACGTATATCACCTACAAACTTTCGGGACTTCCTAAACAGCAAATTATCGGTTCGGGTACGGTTCTTGACACTTCAAGACTGAAATATCTTATCAGCAAACATACGGGAATTGATGCACGTTACTGCCACACATACATTATCGGTGAACACGGTGACAGTGAAGTTGCAGCATGGAGCATTACAAACATTGCCGGTATGAGTATGAAAAGTTTTTTTGAGCATTACGGCAAGTGTACAGATGAAGATTTACAAGCAATGTACAACGAAGTTAAAAACTCCGCATACGAAATTATACAAAAAAAAGGTGCAACCTACTACGCAATAGCGACAGCAGTTGCACGAATTGTCGAATGTATTTCCGGCGGTGAAAATTCTGTTCTCACCATTTCAAGCGTCTTAAACGGCGAATACGGAATTGAAGATATTTCGCTCAGCGTTCCGACACAAGTTTCGGGTTACGGTGTTGAACGCATACTTGATGTTCCTTTTAACGAAACCGAACTTCAAGGCCTTAGAAGCAGTGCCAAAACACTTAAAGACAGCCTTAAATCAATCGGTTTTTAAATCATAAATAATTGCATTACAGATTGCGGCGGCCACATTTGAGCCGCCTTTTCTGCCTCTTGCTACTATATACGGCACACCCGATGTCATAATCAATTCTTTTGCCTGCACAACATTCACAAAGCCGACAGGTACACCGATTATCGCAATCGGATTAATTTGACCGTTCTTGATGAGTTTGTCAAGCTCTATAAGTGCGGTCGGTGCATTTCCCACAGCAAAAATCACGTCTTTTTCAAGTTTTGACGCTTTTTCCATACTCGCAACGGCTCTTGTAGTGCCGTTTTCCTTTGCGGCTTTTGCAACGTCCTCGTCGGACATAAAACAATGCACCTCTCCGCCGTATGACGCAAGATGTTTTTTGTTTATTCCCGAACGTGCCATTTGCGTATCGGTTACAATATCCGCACCGTTCTTTATCGCGGTCTTTATAATCTCAATCACGTTTTCCGAAAAGCACAAATTGTCAAGATAATCAAAATCGGCGGTTGTGTGAATAACACGTTTAACAATCGGTTTAATCGTTTTTTCTATATCGTGCGGAAGTTCGCTCTCTATGATTTCAAAACTCCTCTTTTCGATTTCTGACGGCAATACGTTTTCAAATTCCATTAATATTCTATCCCCTCTCTCGCAACAATTCCCTTGTCATATGGGTGCTTTATCTTTTTAATTTCAGAAATATAGTCGGCTCTTTCACAAAACCATTCATCAGGGTTTCTGCCCGTCATAACAAGCTCGCCGCCGTAATTTTCAACAATATTTCTTACACTCGCCTTATCGACCAAATCATAATTATATGACGCAAAAATCTCGTCAAGCACTATCATATCAAATTCATTCATATTATCAAGTGCATACTGTAAATTTTCGTTATGGCATTTCACGATATTTTCTTTGTCACTGTCGGACATACTTCTGAAAAAGCCGTAGTTTTTGTCACAGCGCATAACCTTTATATTCTCACACTTACCCAAAACTTCAAGTTCCCCCGTATACGAGCCTTTTAAAAACTGCATAAAAAGCACTTTTTTACCGTAACCGCCGCAACGCACCGCAAGACCGATTGACGCGGTTGTTTTGCCTTTGCCGTCACCGCAATATATGTGTATCATTTTCTACACCTCTTTGTTAATAATTTTGTATATCAAGTCCATATCAAGACTTTCACGCACCATATCGGCAAGCCTGTCATATTCACGTTCTTTCAGTTCCGCCATATCAATGCTCTTGATTTTTGTACTGTCTATACCCTTTTTGTCACACAAACACTTGATAATTTTATCGGCACACTTATCAAATATGCCGTGTACATAACTTCCGTAAACGTCGCCTTGTGAAATTCCGTCTTGCTTGCCGTTTGACAGCTTCGTCATATAAGGGACACTAAATTCACTTTTACCCATATGAATTTCATATCCCTCAAATTCAGTGCCGTTAAGGCTTTTTAGTGTCCCCGTCATATTTTCAAAAACACCGTTTACTATCGTTCTTGTCTTTTCGGTTTTAAACTCCGTTTTCATCGGCAAAAGTCCCATACCGCGAACACTTCCGCCGTTTTCCACACCGTCTGTATCGGTGATTTTTTCACCAAGCATTTGATAACCGCCACATATACCGAAAATAGGGCATTTACTTTTTTTAACCGCCGCCTCAATACCGTTTTCCCTCATCCACAAAAGGTCGGCAACAGTATTTTTACTTCCCGGAAGTATAATCATATCGGGATTACCGATTTCACTCACATTATTAACATACCTTACCGACACACCGTCTATGCATTCAAACACGTTAAAATCGGTAAAGTTTGAAATTCGCGGAAAACGTACAACCGCAATATCAATCACATTTACAGTCTTATTTTCAAAACGTTCCGACAAGCTGTCCTCATCGTCAATCATAAAATGACCGTACGGAACAACTCCGACAACAGGTACATTCGTAAGATTTTCAATCATATCAAGTCCGGGACGCAGGATTTCCACGTCACCGCGAAATTTATTTATAATTGTCCCCTTAATTCTCGACTTTTCCTCATCATCAAGCAACATAACAGTTCCGTAAAGCTGTGCAAAAACACCGCCCCTGTCAATGTCACCGACAAGCAGAACAGGTGCGTCAGCCATTTTCGCCATGCCCATATTGACAATATCGTCCTGTTTCAAATTTATTTCCGCCGGACTTCCCGCACCCTCAATAACGATTATATCGTACATTTCCGACAGTTTGTTATACGCTTTCATAATGTCGGGTACAAGTTTCTTCTTATATTTAAAGTAGTCCACCGCATTCATATCGCCCTGAACTTCACCGTTTACAATAATTTGTGAGCCTTTATCGTTGGTAGGTTTAAGTAAAATCGGATTCATCAAAACAGACGGCTTTACGCCTGCCGCCTCTGCCTGTACGACCTGTGCACGCCCCATTTCAAGTTCCTCGTCAGTGATATACGAATTGAGCGCCATATTCTGCGACTTAAACGGCGCAACCTTAAAGCCGTCCTGCTTAAAAATTCTGCACAATGCCGCCGAAATAATGCTTTTTCCCGCATTGGACATTGTTCCCTGTATCATAATCGCTTTAGCCACATATATCACCCAACTCTCTTATAAATTCCGCGTTTTCATCGTGTTTTTTAACTGCAATTCTGTAAAAGCCTTCGTCAAGACCGTTAAAATTTCCGCAGTTCCTTATCAGTATTTCTCGCTTTAAAAGTGACTTGTCAAGTCCGACACTGCCTTTAAATAAAATAAAATTTACGTCCGAATTAAATACTTTAAAACCCAAATTTTTAAGCTCGCCCATTAAAAATTCACGTTCTTCTCTTATAATTTTTTTACCTTTTTCAAGATAATCATTATCATTAATCGCCGTAATTCCGCCGATTTGTGCTGCCGCCGACACATTCCACATCGGCAGCTGCCTTTGCACGTCACATACAAAATCAGTATCGGCAATCATATAACCGAGCCTTAATCCTGCCATTGCGTAAGTTTTCGTAAAAGCCTTGATAACAGGTACTTTTTCTTTCATCGAATATCCGTCCGACAAGTCCATAAAGCACTCGTCAAACACGCACACAATTTCCCTTTCAGCGCAAACCTCCGCAATATGTTGAGCCTTTTTTTTATCTGCAATTTTTCCGACAGGATTATTCGGATTGCATATGAAAACCATATCAATATCATCAAGATAATCAATAAAATCATCTTGCAGTTCAAAATCATTTTCTTCTTTCAAATAATAATAGTAAATTTGCGAACCCACGCTTTTTAATGCCCTCTCGTACTCTGAAAATGTAGGTGCCAACAAAAGCGATTTTTTCGGCATAACCGCACGAACGACCGCAAAAATCATTTCTGCCGCACCGTTTGAGCAAAGCACATTATCTACGCCGACCTGCTCTTTTTCCGCAATGGCATTTCTTAAATTTATACACATTGCGTCAGGATAAATACCGAACTGTTCGATATTTTCCGCAATCGCTTTTTTTACGTTTTCACTCATTCCGAGCGGATTGGTATTCACCGAAAAGTCAAGACGCACCTTATTTCTGTAAATGTCACCGCCATGCTCATATACCATATACAACACCTACCGCCACTTTCAATCCGACAAACAGCACCGCCGAAATTACGGACGTCATATACATAAGTTTAATCGAATCTGCAATATTATCATATTTAATCGGCTTAATGCCATCGCCTATAAACGGCTTTTTGTACAGCTTACCGAAATAATACGCGTCACCTGCAAGCTGAATTTCAAGCGCACCAGCCACGACCGACTCCGTCTGAGCCGAGTTCGGGCTTGCGTGATTGCGTGAATCGCGTTTAAAAATTCTGTACGCATTGCGTGAATTGCAGCCCATAATTTTTGACGCAAAAATCATCAAATATGCCGAAATTCTTGACGGTATATAATTTGCAATATCGTCAAGCTTTGCGGCAAATCTGCCGAAATTTATGTACCTTTCGTTCTTGTAACCGACCATTGAATCCATCGTGTTAATCGCCTTGTAAATACAACCCAACACACCGCCGCCGATTGCCATATATATGAGCGGTGCAATAACTCCGTCAGACGTATTTTCCGCAACTGTTTCAACAGCCGCTTTCGTTATCCCAATGTCGTCAAGACTTTCCGTATCACGTCCGACAATCATAGAAACGCTTTTTCGTGCGCCGTCAACGTCACCGTTTTTGAGCGGTTTGTACACACTCATACCTGCTTGTTTCAATGACTTAGCCGCAAGCATAAAATAGCATATAACGCTTTCAATCGCAATACCGAAAAAGTAATTTAATCTGTACGCAAAAAACAAAATCGCAAACGGTACACCGCCGCATATAATAAGCACGCATATCGCCATAACCGCACCGCCGAGCCTTTCGTTTTTCGTGAAAATTCTTCTCATAACCTTTTCCAAAAACGAAATCAAATAACCTATAAGTCGAATTGGGTGCAGTTTAAAATCGGGGTCGCCGAATATTGCGTCAAGCACAAAACCTATACTAACCGCAGCCGATTGGGCTATAATCATCAACTATCTCTCCGTTTCTCATTTCAAATTCATATCCGCAGCCGTTTTTGACCTGATAATCATAAAAATTACCGCCAAAAAGTTTCTGCATAATCGCCATAATACTTCCGCCGTGAATTACAAACGCCGTGTCACGCTCCGTAAGGCTCTCAAAAAATCCGTCTTTGCAGCGATTTTTAAAATCTTCGTGTGTCTCGCCGTTCGGAAACGGCAATTCACCGTTGCTGTCAAGCCACTTTTGATAATCGGGATTGTCCTTTAAATCCTCGTATGATTTATTCTCAAAATCGCCGAAATCACATTCCTTGAGCTTATCACAAATTTCAATATCCACATTCGGATATATATATTCCGCCGTTTGAATACACCTCTTTAACGGACTTGCGACAACCCTTTCGCACTTAGGATAATCGCCTTTCAGACAGTCGGTATTTATCAAATCTTCGTCCGTTGTTCCAATATATCTTCGCTTTAAATTTCCCTCCGTCATACCGTGACGTATAAGTATTATCTTCATTTAATTCTGTTCCCCACTCCGCATACAACTCGCACGACTTCGTCCGCTTTTTTCGCGATATAACAGCACGTTCTTCCGACTGTTTCGCGCCATTCTCTGTCACCTTTATCCATAGGAACAACGCCGTAACCGATTTCGGTTGAAATAATCGTTATATCGTGATTTTTCTCCGAAATCTTGTCGATAACCGCAACAATATCCTTGCCGTCAGCCATCAATTTTTTTATAAAAATATGAAAACCATAAACCGCCTTTGCAGTCAAAACACTGTCATAATCGGCCATTAAAATTTCATCAACACCGTAATTTTCTCTTACAAAATCACGCTTTCCGCTATCCGCACCGCCTATAACAAAACGCATAATACACCTCCGAAAATCACGCACAAAACCTCGCATATACATACAAAATATCCCGCAATATCGCCTGTTATTCCGCCGAATTTACTGTATGCAACGTGTCTGTACCACAAAAACGAAATCACCGCCGAGCATATCGTACCCAGTCCGTACACGCCCGTAAAACAAAGCATCGCAACGCACAAAGCAATATACAAAATCATAACAGTCACAATCGTTTTTTTGTGTGCGGCACTCTTAAATGTGTAAAGAAGTCCGCTGTTTTTTGCACATTTAAAAATGCCGATTGCCAATCCGCTCAGCGAACGCGATAAAACAAAGCCTACACTCACCGCTATAGTAGCTTTTATATCCCATATCTCCGTCATAAATCCGAAAAACAACAGATAATACATTACCGCACCGATTATCGCAAATGCGCCCGTATGCGGATCTTTTAAAATTTCGAGTTTTTTCTCTTTGTCACCGTATGACGAAAGTGCATCAACGGTGTCAATAAATCCGTCCGTATGTATTCCGCCTGAAACAAGCACCGGCAAAGCTGTCATCACAACCGCATAAACGCTTGTGTTAAAACCAAATCTACCGCACAGAAATCGTACAAGTAACATAAGTCCGCCGATTACTGCACCGACAAGCGGAAAAAAGCACATTGCGTATTTCATATTTTTTTCGTTCCATTCCACTCTCGGCATAGGAATTTTTGAATACATCGAAAATGCTACGCATATTGATTTAATTATGTTCATTTTACTGTCCCCTTTTAATTTCAATCGGTATTCCGTAAACGACCTCATACACTTTATCGGCACGTTTTGACAATGCACTGTTTATTATGCCTAAAAGGCTGATATACATTTTAGTGTCCCCGTCATATTCAATGCCGTCCGAAGATATTTCATTTGTGACAACAACAATATTTTCACTCTTTAAATTCAAAATTCCGCCGATAATTTTTTCAAAAGCATTATCATTATTATCCGAAAACATCACGTTTGCGGTCAAATTCGACATACATTCCAAAAGAATTGTATCGGCACTTTCCGTTATTTCGGATAAATCAGTATAACATTCAACCGTTCTAAATCCTTTGCCGTCACGCATTTTTCTGTGACGTTCGATACGTTTTAAACATTCGTCATCATATGGTTTCATCGTTGCAACGTACAGCATTTTACCGCCCAATTTCATTGCAATATTTTCGGCAAATTCAGACTTTCCGCTTCCGCTTCCGCCTGTTACAAGTATAAACATTATTTAAGCTCCTTATAGCTTTCAACGTTAATATCGTCAAAAGTAGACATTTCGTTATATACGCAAAGTGCGGTATCAAGTGCGGTAAGCATAACCATTCCGCCTGTCCCCTCGCCCAAGCACATATCCGCATTTATCGGTGCTTTCTTGCCGAGTATTTTCAAAATATCAGCCGTACAGCTTTCTTTTGAAATGTGTGATGCAATCATAAAATCACTGCATTTCGGACATAACTTTTCCGCACAAAGTGCCGCCACCGACGAAATAAATCCGTCAATAACCATTGCAGCGCCGTACATAGCACCGCCGATAAACGCCCCCGTCAAAGCGGCAATATCATAACCGCCGACCTTCGAAAGCACGTCAAAAATATCGTTTTTATCAGGTTTGTGAAGCTCAATCGACTTTTTTATAACCTCAATTTTTCTCTCCAATGCACCGCTTGTCAGCCCTGCACCTCTGCCGGTTACGTCCTCTGCTTTTCTGTCAAGCAAAACGCTTGCAACCGCCGAGCTTGTCGTCGTGTTTCCGATTCCCATTTCACCGGTCACAATGATTTTATAGCCTTTTTCGCTAAGTTCTTTTACGCAGTCAATTCCCACTTGCACCGCCTCTTCGGCTTGCTCATACGTCATTGCTTTTTCGTGTAACATATTTTTTGTGCCGTACGATATTTTTTTGTTTATCACGCCGTCAACGTCACGCGCCACTCCCACGTCAATCGGTACAACGTCCGCACCGATATTTCTTGCCATAGCACACACGCTTGTTGCACCCTTTGCGAAGTTTTCCGTCACAACCGCCGTAACTTCCTGCCCCGTCTGAGTTACTCCCTCGCACACAACGCCGTTATCTGCACACATGACAAGTACACATCTCTTTTTTATGTCTATGTTTTGTGTCCCTTGAATACCCGCAATATTTTTTACAATCTCCTCAAATACACCAAGACTGTGCAATGGTTTTGCTATTGAGTTCCATTTCTTTTCCGCATTTTCTACTGCTTGTTCATCTAATTTTCTGATTTTGTACATTTGTATTCCTCACAGCTTTTCATAAAGTTTTCGGCAAAATTTATATTTGCAAAAAAGTGCAAGTGCGGAAAACCTGCAAATAAGTTTTTATCAACATTCACACATTCCCACTGTCTGTCATTTTTCACAGCCGTAAAACCGTTTCCGTTACAGTCACTGTCAAAATAATGAAACTCTCTCGCACGGATTTTATCGCCTTTTTTGCATAAAATATTATCTCTGTTTGCCGTCATTTCCATATATCCGAAGCGTTGCAAACGGTCTGTTTTTCTGCACTTTCCTTTGATTATGCCGACCATACCGTGTTCGTTTTTATCGCTATCCTCCATAATCTCGTGAAGATACATAAACCCTCCGCATTCCGCAATACACGGTACACCGCTTTCAACACACTCTTTAACTGAATTCAGTGTCCCCGTATTTTTCTCAAGAATATCCGCATACAGTTCGGGATAACCGCCTCCCAAAATCAATCCGTCGCACTGCGGTACGCTCTCATTTTCAAGCGGACTGAACTTAACAATCTCCGCACCCATTTCACTGAGTAAATTGAGATTATCCTCATAATAAAAACAAAACGCTCTGTCATACGCAACCGCAATTTTTACGTTATATTTTTTTGTAATTTCAAGCGATGTAAATTTAGTGTCCCTATCGTTTTCTGATATTTCTAAAATCTTGTCTATGTCAATGTATTTTTCGGCGTAATCGGCAAGTAAATTCATCTTGTCCTTTATACCGTCAATTTCCCCTGCGGTGACCAATCCCAAATGCCTGCTGCTTATCTGCACATCTTTGATGTTCGGCAAAAAACCTAAAGGAACTAAACCGATTTTTCGACATTCTTCCGACAAATGACCGTACAGTTTCTCGGACAGATTATTAAATATAACACCATTAATATTATTTTTCCTAAACTCCTTAAACCCTTTCACCAAAGCCATTGCGGACAGGCTCATACCACGGCAGTTTACAACAAGAATAACATCTGTATCGGTAATCTCCGAAAGCTCGTGCGTACTTCCCTTTTCCGTAAAAGAAAAGCCGTCATAAAAGCCCATAACGCCCTCAACAACCGCAATATCACCGCTGTTTTTATTCAGCAAATAATTCACAGCATCATTGCTCATAAGGTATGTGTCAAGGTTGTATGCCGCCGTTCCGATAACCGTTTTGTGAAACATTGGGTCAATATAATCCGGACCGCATTTAAAAGACGAAACATTAATTTTTCTGTTTACAAGTGCTTGAAGCACCGCACAAGTCACAGTTGTTTTTCCGCAGCCGCTGTTTGTGCCGGCAATCATAATTCTTCTCATAATTTTTCACCGCAGATTATGAAAACGGGATTTTGTGCCGTCATCATATTGTATCCGCCGACCTTTCTTCCTCTTGACGCACAGATTTGCGTCACTTCATATTCATACCCGAGTTTTTCAAAACTTTCTTGTGCAAGCGATAAAGTTTCAAGAGTTATTGCGTTCACGACCACTTTTTTGCAATCGCACTTTTCTATTATTTCATACAAATTTCCCGATGAACCGCCTATAAAAGCCTTGTCCGCTTTCGGTAATCCGTCCATACCATTCGGTGCGTCCGCACAAATTATTTCAATATTATCGGCATGAAATTTGAGTGCATTTTGTTTTATCAATTCAGCCGCCTCCGCTTTTTTTTCAATCGCATATACTTTGCCTTTTCCGCATAGCAGAGCCATTTCAACACTTACCGAGCCCGTTCCTGCACCTATATCGTAACATATATCGTCATATTTGATTTCAAGCTTTGATATGCTTACCGCTCTCACTTCGCTTTTTGTCATAGGTGCGTTGCCCGTCATGAATTCGCTGTCGTTAATTCCGATTTTTGTGCATTTGTCATATTCATTATTGATTATTACCGCCACACTGAGCGAATCTAATTTAGTGTCCCTAAAATCTTTTGCTTTTCCATGAAGTATTTTTTCATTTTCATATGACAAATTTTCTCCGATATAAACTTCGGCATTTTCAAAACCGTATCGGCACAACTTATCGCAAGGATTTTCACCCAAAAGCACAAATGTTTTCTCATTCTCTCTGACTTCACTTACAATATTGTAATTTCTGCCGTGCATACTTACAATGTTCATGTCGTCATACGCCATACCGATTTTAGCACAAAAATACGATACGCAACTTATACCTGCAAAAATTTCGGCATTAGGAAACTCTTCTTTTAATTTTTTCGCACCGCTGAAAAATGACGTATCGCCCGAAAAAAGTATTACCGCATTTTCACACTTATTTTCTTCTAAAATCTTTTTAATTTTATCCGTTTCATACTCAAAAAAAACTTTTTTCTCGTTGACATACGGCTCGGCAACACGTTTTGCACCGATTATAATATCAGCATTTTTTATTTTTTCTTCTGCAATTTTTGTCAAATATTTAGTGTCCCCCATTCCGACACCGACTATAAAAATGTTCATATTACAACCACTCCAAAATCATTTTTTCAACCTCCGAAACCGTCATTCCGCTTTCATCGGTCGGTCTTTTAATTATAATACACTCAACGCCGTTTTCCTTTGCCGCCTCTGTTTTTTCCGTAAAACCGCCGTTTTTTCCCGTACATTTTGTAACAAGATACTTAATGTCAAGCTCACGAATTAACGCACTGTTAAACGCTTTTGAAAACGGTCCTTGCATACAAATAATATTTTTCATCTTGAAACCTGCATTTTTACACAGTTCCAGCGATTCCTCCGACGGCAGTACGCGTGCAAACGCTCTGTCCGCAACAACCGAAAACTTTGCAATTTCCTTTGAACCGGTCGTTATAAGTATGTTTCCTGTTGTTTTTTCAAGGTATTCTGCGGCTGCTTTGATATTTTCAAAATACGTCCCGTCTGCCTGAACGTCCTCACGCACAACCCTTATATACTTCACTTTACACGCTTTTTTTATGTTTTCTGTCACAAATTCGGCGTAAGGGTGAGTTGCGTCAATGACCAATCTAACACTGTTTTCGTCAAAAAAATCAGCCATTTCTTCCGCCGTCATTCTTCCTACGCGCACATTTTTCATATCAAGCAATTCCGCACCGTATTCCGTCGCAACGCACACAACGTAACTGACTTTTTGCTCACTCAAAAAGTCGGCGATTTTGTGTCCCTCGTCTGTACCGCCAAACAATACTACATCATACATTTTTATACCCTCTCGGTGTAACCATTTTTCCGCCGATATTTTTCGTCATAGAATTACCGATAAACACAGTCGTAAACATATCCGCGCTGTAATTTCTAAGTTCGGCAAGGCTCATAATCGCATATTCCTCACCGTCACGACCGATATTTTTTGCAACGGCACACACCGTATCACCGTTTTTGTGTTTCAGCATTATGTCACACGCGCGCATTAAATAATCGTGACGTTTTTTACTTGACGGATTGTACAGACATATCGCGAAATCAGCCGCCGACGCACATTCAAGACGTTTTTCGATTTTCTCCCAAGGGGTGAGCAAATCGCTAAGGCTTATAACCGCAAAATCGTGTCCCAACGGTGCTCCCACAAGTGCACCGCCGCTAAGCATCGCCGACACGCCTGCCACAACGCTCACTTCAACATTTTCATAGCCTGCCGCAATTTCATACACAAGTGACGCCATACCGTAAACGCCTGCATCACCGCTGCAAACAACTGCAACATTTCTGCCGTCAGCCGCCATTTCAACCGCTTTTCTGCAGCGCACCGCCTCCTGTTTCATCGCCGAAACGAAATATTCTTTTTCAGGAAACCGCTTTTTCACAAGCTCGGCATACACCGTATATCCGACAATCACATCGGCTTTTTCAAGCACATTTCTCGCCTCAAAAGTCATTCCGTCAGCACTTCCTGCGCCTATTCCAACAACATAAATTTTCATTCAAACTTAACCTTTCAAAAAATCAATTTCCGTATTTATTCTTCCGAGTGCCAAAGCCGTACCGTTTAAAGCCGTCTTTTTTTCTGTTATTTTCGCACCGACCGCACAAACCGCTCTTTCGCACACATTGTCGACTCCGACAGTCTTTTTCACAAATTCGGACGCTGTAAATTTCCCCTCAACCGCCGCCAAAGTTTCAGCCGAAAACGTCAAAAGCGGTATATCGAATTTTTCACAAAATTCAACAATGCCCTTTTCATTTTTCTTTATATCCACCGTCGCAACCGCAAAAAGCGAATAAACCGACACTCCGTTCACTTTTAAAAATGCTAATATACTTTCTTCGACAGTTTCGCAGCCTTTTCTGCAACCGATTCCGAGTACAACATTTTTCGGCATTAAATTAAGCGTAGTTCTAAACGGCTTTTTATCGTCATCACTTATGCAAATTCCGACTTCATTGCTTTCTTCAAAACAATCGGGAACGTTTTTTAATTCGTAATCGGTATACAATCCGACTTTTTTGTCGTTCAAAATCCGTGACGATATTTCTTTTATAAGTTTAGTGTCCCCGATATGCAAATTATTTCTTACCGCAAATGTGTCGACAGAGAATTTTTTGTTAATATCGGTTGCCGTAGTTATAACCGCCACTCCGCTTGTCAATGCGGCGATTTTCTCCGCCAAATCATTCGCACCGCCTATATGTCCGGACAAAATCGGTATCGCAAAATTTCCTTTTTCATCAACTACCACAACTGCCGGATCTTTGGCTTTATCCTTGACATACGGAGCTATCGAACGCACCGCAATTCCGCACGCGCCGACAAACACAATCGCATTATATTTCTTGAAAATATCTCTGACAAGTGACGAAACATTATTAAATGTTTCCAAGCCGTCAGTCTTATATTTTTCAAAAACGTAGCCCTTTACGCCCATTTCATGCACGAGCATTTTTACGATTTTCGCACCGTTTTCCGTAAAAGCTATTGACGCAAATTTCATTCCGTCACGCCCTTTCTGAATTCGGTTGTAAATGTCTTATCGTAAAGTTTCGACAGTGAATAATCATCGCCGAGAAAATCACCGACTGTTATAAGTGCAGTCTTTTTTATACCGTTTTTCTCTGCTGTTTTATTTAATGTCCCCACTGTGCAACGCATAACTTTTTCGTCTTTCCAAGTAGCCTTGTAAACTATCGCCGCAGGTGTATTTTCACTGTAACCGCCTTTTACAAGTTCAGCCGACAATTCCTTTAATAAACCTGTTGATAAAAATATCACCATTGTCGCATTATGTGACGCGAGCAAATGTATTTTTTCTTTCGGAGGCACAGGAGTTCTGCCCTCCATACGCGTTATTATGACGGTTTGCGATACATCAGGCAACGTATATTCCGCCTTCAAAGCCGCCGCCGCACCGCAAAACGAGCTTACACCTGGGCAAACATCATATTCAATTCCAAGTTTATCAAGCCTGTCCATCTGTTCACGAATTGCACCGTAAACACACGGATCACCCGTATGCAAACGCACAATGTTTTTAGTGTCCCCCTGTTTCATTACGTCAATAACTTCATCAAGATTCATTTTTGCACTGTTATAAATTTCAGCACTGTCTTTTGCATATTCCAAAAGCTCGGGATTCACAAGCGAACCGGCATAAATAATAATATCTGCATTTTCCAAAAGTTTTTTTCCCCGTATAGTTATAAGATCGGCTGCACCGCTGCCCGCTCCAACAAAATGTACCATTTTATATCCTTTCCAAAATACCGTCAACATCAGCAGTTTTTCCGATAATTCCCTGTTTATTCAAAAACATTATTGCACCGATATTGACATCACTTCTGTGCTTTAGGTATTTATCAATTCTTTTCATCAATATATCAATAGTTTTAGTGTCCCCAATGATTTCATAAGCCTCATCGGTCGTCACACAATCGAGAATATCCGCAAAATTCTCCACACCGGCCAAAGCCGCACATAACGCAAGCGTTTCCATTCTGCCGTCCGCATATTTTGAGTGAGTGTTCATAATTCCGCTGCCAAGCTTAACAAGTTTACCCATATGCGAAATTATCAGTATATCCGAAAAACCCAAATCGGACGCATAATCTATCGCGTCACCAATATAATTACTGCACTGAACGGTATTTTTTATACCAAAAGTTTTTTTAGCAAAATCCTCGCCGTAATTGCCCGGCACAAGCACCGCAATACTGTCGCCGGCACTTTTTCGTGTATTGAGTTCAAGGAAAATCGTGTCCAAAAGTGCCTTTTCGCTCATAGGTTCAACAATTCCGCTTGTACCCAAAATCGAAATTCCACCCTCAATACCGAGTCTTGAGTTAAACGTCTTTTTCGCGATTTCTTCGCCGTTCGGCACGGAAATAATCACATCAAAACCGCCGTCATAATCACCGCAAATCTCATTTATACTGTTTCTAATCATTTGACGCGGAACACTGTTTATCGCGGCATTTCCGACAGGTTGGTCAAGTCCGTTACGAGTCACGCGACCAACGCCCACACCGCCGTCAATTTTTATACCGCCACTGTTTTTTCTGACAGTCGCACAAACAAGTATACCGTTTGTTATGTCGGGATCGTCACCGCTGTACTTTTTAACTGTGCAAGTGACACTGTCACCGTCAATCTGCGTATCGGTTATGTCAATACTTATGCTCTCACCTTTGGGAAGTGTAATTTGAGTTGTTATGACTATTTCGTCATTTAACACAGTCATAACCGCCGCTTTTGCCGCCGCCGCGGCACAGCTCCCAGTCGTGTAACCTTTCTTTAAAAACCTGTTGCTTTTCATCTGTTTTTCTCCACAAAAAAATCATATACATTATTATATAATGTATATGATTTTCTGTCAATCCAAATTAGAGTTTCTTAACACCAAGTGTTACCTTTTCACCGTTGATGTTCCATTCTTTTGTATTACCGTCGGCAGAATTTGTATCAACTTCATCTGCAAGAGTTTCGTCTTTGATAGTGCTTTCATTATCAGTGATAATCTTAGCAATCTTATCATTACCCTCACAGCTTACTTTGATGTGGTCCATAACCTCAAAATCAGAATCTTTTCTCATTGTCTGAATTTTTGAAATCACTTCACGAACAAATCCTTCTTCGATAAGTTCTTCAGAAAGGTTTGTATCAAGCACAACAGTAATACCGTAATCGCTGTTTGATTCAAAGCCTTCCTTATGAGCCGATTCAATAAGCAAATCTTCTTCTGCAAGCGATTCTTCGTTTCCGTCAACAGTAATCTTTAGTGAGCCTGTTTCCTTAAGTTCAGCCATAGCCTTGCTACCGTCAATATTAGCAAGGATTTCTCTTACTGCGTTGATATTCTTACCGAAACGTCTGCCAAGCGTCTTTAACTGCGGCTTAAAGCTATATGCAGTAAATGCGGCAACGTCATCTGTAAATTCAACCTTTTTAACGTTAAGTTCGTCCTCAATAATGTCAATATAGAAATCACTAAGTGCCTCCGGTGCTTTAACGTACATCATACCGATTGGCTGACGGTTCTTAATATTTGCAGTATTACGGCACGCACGACCAAGCACAACTATATCAAGAACTTCTTCCATATCATTTTCAAGTTCTTTATCAATAAGTTTTTCGTCATATTCAGGGAAGTCGCACAAGTGAATACTTTCAGGAGCGGACTTATCAATATTTCTTACAAGATTTTGATAAATATCCTCTGTCATAAACGGAATCATCGGTGCAGCCGCCTTACAAAGCGTTACAAGTGCGGTATAAAGAGTCATGTACGCGTTAATCTTATCCTGAGTCATTTCCTTAACCCAGAAACGTGCTCTCGAACGTCTTACATACCAGTTTGAAAGCTCGTCAACAAAGTTATCAAGCACTCTTGCCGTTTCTGTAATCTTGTAATTTGCAAGGTTATCGTCAACTGTCTTAACAAGTGTATTAAGCTTTGACAAAAGCCACTTATCCATTACCGAAAGTTTATCGTATTCAAGAGTATACTTTGTTGCATCAAACTCGTCAATATTCGCGTACAATACGAAGAACGCATATGTGTTCCAAAGTGTACCCATAAACTTACGTTGTCCTTCCGAAACCGCACCGTCATGGAAGCGATTCGGTAGCCATGGAGCACTGTTTGAATAGAAGTACCAGCGAATTGCGTCCGCGCCGTGCTTTTCAAGTGCGTCAAACGGATCAACCGCATTGCCCTTAGACTTAGACATCTTCTGACCGTTTTCATCCTGAACGTGTCCCAAAACGATTACATTCTTGTACGGTGCTTTATTGAATAGCAAAGTCGATTCCGCAAGAAGTGAATAGAACCAACCTCTTGTCTGGTCAACCGCCTCACTGATAAAGTCAGCAGGGAAGTTTTCTTCAAATATATCCTTATTTTCAAACGGATAGTGCCACTGTGCAAAAGGCATTGCACCCGAGTCAAACCAACAGTCGATAACTTCAGGAACTCTGTGCATTTCCTTACCGCATTCAGGACACTTAATAGTTACAGCGTCAATAAACGGTCTGTGAAGTTCGATTTCATCAGGACAGTTATCAGACATTGACTTAAGTTCTTCGATAGAACCGATTGCGTGTCTGTGACCGCATTCACATTCCCAAATATTAAGCGGAGTACCCCAATAACGGTTACGGCTTATACCCCAATCCTGTACGTTTTCAAGCCAAGCACCGAAACGTCCTTCACCGATTGTCTTAGGAATCCAATTAACTGTATTGTTATTTTTAATAAGGTCGTCCTTAACGTCTGTCATCTTGATAAACCAGGTATCACGCGCATAGTAGATAAGCGGTGTATCACATCTCCAACAGAACGGATAGCTGTGTTCAAACTTAGGTGCATTGAACAGCTGACCTCTTTCTTCAAGATTTACAAGAATTTCTTTATCAACATCTTTACAGAATGTACCTGCCCAAGGTGTTTCCTTAGTCATTTCACCCTTACCGTCAACAAGCTGTACGAAAGGCAAGTCGTACTTTCTGCCGACATTCGCGTCGTCCTCACCGAATGCAGGAGCGATATGAACGATACCTGTACCGTCTGTAAGAGTTACATAACTGTCGCAAGTTACATAATAAGCCTTTTTATCAGGTGTTACGAAATTGAACAACGGCTCATATTCCTTGTATTCAAGGTCAGTACCGACATACTTTTCAACCACTTCATATTCTGTATCAGGGAAGTTTGCCTCAACAAGTGCCTCTGCCAAAATAAACTTCTCGTCACCTACTTTAATTTTTACATATGTTTCAACAGGGTTTACACAAAGTGCAACGTTTGACGGAAGTGTCCAAGGAGTTGTTGTCCAAGCAAGGAAGTATGTGTTTTCCTCACCCTTTACGATAAACTTAGCAGTAGCACTGCGTTCTTTAACGTCCTTGTATCCCTGTGCAACTTCGTGTGAAGAAAGCGGAGTACCGCAACGCGGGCAATACGGAACGATTTTGTGACCTTTATACAAAAGTCCCTTTTCCCAAATTTGCTTTAATGCCCACCATTCAGACTCGATAAAGTTGTTGTCGTAAGTTACATAAGGGTCGTCCATATCAGCCCAAAAGCCGACTGTACCGGAGAAATCTTCCCACATACCCTTGTACTTCCATACACTTTCCTTACATTGCTTGATGAACGGTTCAAGACCGTATTCTTCGATTTGTTCCTTGCCGTCAAGACCAAGTTTCTTTTCAACTTCAAGTTCAACCGGAAGTCCGTGAGTATCCCAACCGGCTTTACGAAGTACCTTGTAGCCTTTCATTGTACGGTAACGCGGAATCATATCCTTGATAACACGCGTTAAAACGTGACCGATATGCGGTTTACCGTTTGCAGTCGGAGGGCCGTCATAGAAAGTATAAACCTCTCCTTCTTTTCTTTCATCAATACTCTTTTGGAAAATGTGATTTTCTTCCCAAAATTTTTCGGTTTTCTTTTCTCTTTCAACAAAATTCAGATTTGGTGAAACCTTGTCGTACATTATATTCATTCCTTTCAAATAAAAAAGCTTTCGTCCTGCATAACAAGACGAAAGCCAAATGCTTCGTTATACCACTCGTCATACTAACATATGCGTTTCCTTTTACGGAGAAAACCCGTCACAGTCTACTCGGCAAAGCCTTTCGGTGTGAAACTCGGAAGTGATATTCAGCCATATTTACTCACCGCCATGCTCTCACCGTCCATAGCTCGCTCTGTGTTTTCAATATGACATACTGTCTTCGTCATCGTCTTTATTGTTTTATTATATTACAAAATATTTTTTTAGTCAACAGTTTTTATTGAAAAATTTCCTGTCTGCCAATGTTTTTAGTCGATATTATCGACCATTTTCATAACATTCGCACAAAGTGACTTAATCTGCATTTTATACTGTTCAATCTCGCCTTTCAGCGAAAGCATTTCTTGATGGCGTTTCATATGTTCATCATCAATCTGACGTGCAAGATAAGACGCGTCAAGCTTTGCTTTACTGATAATTGCATTCGCCTCTGTTTCGGCATTTCTCTTTGCGTCCTCGGCGGCTTGCTTGGCAATGTCAATCGACTTCTGCATTGTGTTTTCCATTTGCTTGTAACGCTCCACAGTTTCGGTCAAAAGTCCGATTTTATCTTTAAGCGTCTGATTTTCTTTACACAAAAGTTCGTAATCCTGTATTACAACGTCAAGAAAATCGTCAACCTCATCACAATTATAGCCCTTGAGTTTCTTTTCAAATTCCTTATTTTGAATATCAATAGGTCTTAGCACAATGCTCCCCCTCCTTACACGAACTTCTCCACAGTTATGTGAAGTCTTCCTTTCCTGGTATTGTTCCCAATATCCTTTAAAATAAATCTTCCGTAATTGCGTATGGATAATAAGTCACCCTCACCGACTTGCTTTGAACGGTCAAGCACTTCCCGGTGATTCAGTTTTACATATCCCGAACTTATTAATTTTTCCGTATTTCCTCTTGATATATTAAGTGTCGCCGCAACTACCGCGTCAAGACGCAATGACGCACATACGCACATTTTTTCGGTCGTTTTCGGTTTAGGCGGTATAAAGTCCGCCATATCAACGATTTTCGTATTAACACCCGCATTTGCAATCTTATTCACGTTTCGTGCAACATATTCCGCTATATCAGACATTACAAACACATATGCGCCCTCATCATCTGTCAAAATATCGCCGGTTTTGCTCCTGTCGATGCCGAGCGACATAAGCGTACCGAGATAATCCCTGTGCGTCAGTTTACGAAACTTCGGCACATCAAAACGTATAACGGAAATCGGCACTTCGCTTTCCTCAGACTCCTGCCATTCGGGAAATACGCAAAGCACCTTTCTTTCCGCATTTTCATAACCGCCGAAAAACAACGTATTATATCCGTACGGAATTTGAAATTCGTCCTCAATCACGGCAAGTTCACCGCCGTCAAGGAAATCGGAACATTTCATTTCGCAATGCTTATCGCAAAGCGAAAACAAATCGTTTATCCTTGCAATAAGCAACTTATGATTTGTATTCATATCCACCTCATATACAAAAGGGTGGTAATATCCCATACCACCCAGCCGTATTTTGTTTAATTATAAGCAAATCCGAATATCGGATTACATAAAGTTCCAATCCATACCGTTTTTAACGTGTTCTTTCATTGTATCGCCTGTTATATCAATATTTTTCGGAGCGGCAACAAAAATACCCTCTGATACACGTCTGACTTTTCCGTTTACGCCGTAAGCCGCACCGGACATAAAATCAACAATTCTTCTTGCTTCTTCATTGTCAATCTGTCCTACATCAAAAATAACAAGTCTGCCCTCTTTTATTTCATTGGCAACATTTGTCGAATCGTTAATATCAGAAGGTCTCATTATCTTTATTCTTGAAGATGATGTCGGATTGATAGGCACTACCTTTGAGAAAGTCTTTTTCGGAGCAGAGTGCTGCGAACTTCTCTTGACACGCGCGTTTTCTTCGTCTTCTGTCTCTTCCTCATCATAATAGTCGTCATCATAATAATCGTCTTCACTTTCAAAGCCTAAAAAGTGCTTTACTGTGTTTAAAAAACCCATTTGACTGTATCCTTTCATAAATTACTTATTTTGAGAATAATCTCTTGCACCGAATATGGCACTGCCGACACGAACCATATTTGCTCCGCATTCAATGGCAGTTTCAAAATCCCCACTCATACCCATTGATAGGTATACCATATTAACATTATCATATTTTTTTTGCTTTATGTCAACAAAAAGTTGTCGCATGTTGTCAAAATGTAATCTGTTTGTAACAGAATTGTCAGTTTTCGGTGCTATTGTCATCAAACCTTTAACTTTTACGTGCTTTAATTTACCGGCATATTTTAACAAATCTTCAACTTCTTCTTTTGATATACCCGATTTTGTTTCTTCGCCGGAGATATTTACCTGTATCAAAATATCCATATCAAGATTATGTTTTTCCGCCTGCCGTTCGATTTCGTCCATAAGTTTGATTGAATCAACCGAATGAATAAGGCAAACCTTATCAATGACATATTTAACCTTGTTTGTCTGTAAATGACCTATAAGATGCCACTTTACAGGCAAAACGCTGTCATACTTGTCCCTTACCTCCTGCGGCTTATTCTCGCCGATGTCCGTTACACCAAGCTTTATAGCCTCGTTCATCATTTCGGCAGGGTGAGTTTTTGTAACGGCAACAAGCGTTATATCTTCACGTTTGCGTCCGCTCCTCTTAGCCGCCGCACTTATTCTCTTTTCAACTTCTTCAAGATTTTCCGCTATACTCACTTTTATCATTCCTTTACCTATCTTTCACCGACAACAATTCTCTCCATCTGTGAAAGTTTATTTTCCGCGTTGTCTGTCGATTCTATTATTGCATATCCGGCGTCCGTATTTGTAAACAAGACATCGCAATAACAGTCATGCTCTCTGTTTTCTTTTATTCCTATGACCTTCTTAGATCCGTCGTCTTCCGTTCTGACAGACTGTATCGGCACTTTGTAGCCCTCATAGCTTTCAAAAATCAAGTCCACATCCACAAGTCTGTAAGAAAACGCACTTTCAAGATATGTCGGGCATTTGACCGTCAATATAACTCTGCCGTTTTCTTCGGCTGAAACGGAATTTATACTGCCCTTAACAACTGCATCCGCCATATTGTTAAACCTAAGTTTTACGTTATCGCCGACTTCTCTTCCCTCTATGGTATCTGACGGTATATCCATCATAACATACCAAACGTGGTTATTAACAATTTTGCACACCGCACCGCCGGCATTGATTTTATTGTCAATCTTCTGAATCTTCGGTGACTGCGACAAACTTTCAAAATATGAAACATCATAATTTTCTATGTCATTCGGAACAAGCTCCGTTTCGTATCCGTCTACATAAGTTGTAAACACACCCGAAATCTGTGCATAAATATCCTCTTTGTTTACGCCGATACTGTTTAAAATCTGCTCTCGCTGATTTTCAAGTTCCTGCTCTGTGTTGTCCGCCGCAAGCTGATTGCTTTGTCTTAGGCTGTTAATATCCTTCTTGTATTTTTCAATAGAAAGAATATCGTTATCCTGTGCCGCGTCAATTATATCGTTTTCACGCTCGTATATGTTATTCTCCAAAGTGTTTGAATCAAGCGTTGAAATTGATTCTTCACTTTTTTCTGTTTTTGTCTTTTTTATCTTGTTGTCAACAACGGTAAGTTCTTTAATGCTGTCATCGCTGACATCGCCGTAAAACAAAGAACCGATTGTACTGTCTTTGCTGACTCTCTCACCCTCCGCAACGGAATGATAAGCCGTTCCTGCACTGCGTGAATACATAACCCATTCATCGCGTATAATAAAACCGTTTGTATTTATAGCATTTTCTTGCGTTATATAGCTTAATTTCTGCGTGTTTATCGGTGTGACGGCATATTTAATACCGTATCCGACCATAGCGGCTATCGCTATACAGATTACTGTGATAAAGAATTTCTTCATCTGTTATTTTCCCCTTAATCCACAAAAATGTTTTGTGGTTTCTGTCAATATAATTATATTATATAATTTTTTTCGACTAAATACAATAGCAAACATCATTTTTGTGATTTAAAATATAAAATAGCCGATGCGGCGTCATATTTTTCACCAAGTATTGACAATTTTTCTTTCACAAAATCACTTTTACCATTTTCAAGCACATCAACAATCCACGTCATAAACAGCCGTTCATCTGCATTTTTTATTTTTTCAAACACACCGCCCGATATTTCGCCGTTATGCTGACGGACATATTCAAAATATTCATTCATAACCGCACCGACAAGTTCATCAACCGTATACAGTTTATACGGATTTACGCCGAATATATTCGCCGCAATTTCAATACCCTCAATAAGCTCCTTTGAATATGCTTTTCTTGCAGCTGCGTAATCTCTCGCTTTAAAACTGTATAAACCGCCGCTGAATTTGCCGAACGCTTTCATACAGTCGTAATATCCGTCCTGTATACTTTTTCTTATTCCGTCCCTGTCAAAATCAAATGTCCCCGTCTGCGGACGTGAGCATTTAATATTTATCACATTCTTACCGGCAAGATTAAAAGTTCTGTAAAAACCCACTCCCTTTACGTCTATCGCAATAATATTGTCAATCCCTTTTTCAAGCAGCATATTAATCGGCATATTGTTTGACACGCCGCCGTCTATGAATTTCTTTTCGTCAATCGTCCTCGCCTTAAATCCCGGAAAGCACGCACTCGCCATAAGGTATTCGGTCAGTTTACCGTAAGGTATGTCTTTGATAAAATAATAATTTTCGCTTTTCTCCGAAAGTGAAAAAGTCGCTATACCGAAATCAATTTCGGAATTACGAATTTTATCCTCGTCGACTATTTCATTTAACAGATTTTCAAGCGGTGACATATCAAGTCCGTTGTTACTGTAAATTTGTTTTGCGATTTTCATTAAGTTTTTGACTTTAAAAAGATTTTCGTCATTCTCCATTTCTTTCGGCAACAATATAATATCGTCAATCGCAATTTTGTTCCATAATCTTTCGGCTTTTGTTTTACTGCCTTGCACGAAAAGCGCACCGTTTACCGCACCGATTGAAACACCCGACACCGCCGAAACTTTAATTTTCAGTTCTTTGAGTGCTTTCCATACACCAATCTGATATGCCCCTCTGACGCCGCCGCCGGCTAAGACAAGTCCGTATTCCATATTTACCCTCCAATCCGATAAATGCAGTTATATAAAACATTTGGTGTGCAAAATATACACACCGCCGGAAAGTCAATAAATGTCCGGAACGTGCACAATTCTCGTCTTTATAATTAACAAAACAACAGGCAAGCCTATCTTTGATATACGGCTTGCCTGTGCACTTTCTGCTAAAATAAACTCTAATGTACACACGTACGCCGACGAGTTCATTTTTGCAAAATCCGAACTAATTTCCCGACATCTGTCTAAATTATTAGCTGTTATATAGTTTTGTATAAAATCCATTCTTGGCAAGCAATTCATTGTGAGTACCCTGTTCAATAATTCTGCCCTTGTCCATAACAAGAATCAAATCAGCCTCACGAATTGTTGAAAGACGATGAGCGATAATAAAGCTTGTTCTGCCTTCCATCATCTTTAGGAATGCCTTTTGTATTCTCTGCTCCGTCATTGTATCGACATTTGAAGTTGCCTCGTCAAGAATAAGTATTTTAGGATCTGACAGCATCGCACGCGCAATAGTCAAAAGCTGTTTTTGACCGCTCGACAAATTTCCGCCGTCCTCTGTAATCATTGTATCATAGCCGTTCGGCAAACGCTTGATAAAGCCGTGTGCAGACGCAGCCTTTGCGGCATTTATAATTTCTTCGTCTGTCGCACCCTCTTTACCGTATGCGATATTTTCTTTTACAGTACCCGCAAACAACCAAGTATCTTGAAGTACCATACCGAAATTCTTACGCAAGCTGTCACGCTGAACAGAATCAATAGCCTGTCCGTCAACGAATATAGTACCATTATCCACACCGTAGAAGTTCATCAAAAGATTTACGATAGTTGTTTTACCTGCACCCGTAGGTCCGACTATTGCTACTCTTTGACCCGGTTTTGCTACAATATTCAAGTCTTTGATAAGTTCTTTATCCTTATTATATGAGAAATCAACGTCTTTAAACGTAACTTCACCGTTTTTAACTTCAATTTCGGGTCTGTCCTCGTCGGGCGTTTCAGGCTCAATTTCGCCAAGCGCGAAAATTCTTGCCGCCGCTGCCTGTGCAGATTGAAGTTGAGTTAAAATACTTGTCATATCATTAATCGGACGTGCAAACTGTGTAGCATAAATCAAGAAACTTGATATTATACCTACCGACAAATGTCCGGCAAGTGCGGCAAGTCCGCCAAGAACGCCGACAGAAATATACGCAAGGTTATTGATATATCTTGTAGTCGGATTGACAAGCGATGAGTAGAATTGAGCCTTTTGACCGCAGTCGTAAAGACGTGCGTTTATCTCGCCGAATACTTCACTGCTCTTGTCCTCATAACCAAATGCCTTGACAACCTTTAAATTGCCGACCGTTTCCGAAACATAACCGTTAAGTTCACCGATAGTCTGTGCCTGTAATCTGAACATTTTACCCGAATTGGTCGCAATCGCTTTTGAAACGAATATACAAATAATCGTAATAACAATAACACAAAGTGTTATTCTCCAGTCAAGCAAGAACATCAAGACAAGCGAACCGACAACCGTTACGATACCCGAAAACAGCTGTGTAATTCCCTGCAAAAGACCTTCGGAAACTGCGTCTATGTCGTTTGTAAGACGGCTGATAATATCGCCGTGTGAATGACCGTCAAAAAATTTAAGCGGCAATTTTGAAATCTTGCCGAATGCGTCTTTACGCATTTTTTCAATCGAATGGTTTGAAAGTGCGTTTGTAAACACTGTCATTCCCCATGTAAACAAAGCATTAAGCACATAAACCGCAAAAAGTATTCCTATAAATTTCGCAACCATAGGAAAATCTACGTTATTTTCGCCTTTGATAAAGTCGATAGCTCTACCCGAAATATACGGTGCAACAAGCATAAATATGTTTGCAAGCAATGCCGATATTATAACCAAAATAAGATATTTTCTGTTACCCGCAATATAAGAGTTAAGCTTTGAAAGTGTTTTATTGTTTTTCATCGTTTTACCCCTTTCTTAGTCAAGCTGTTCCTGTGAGTAACAAATTTCCCTGTAAATATCGCAAGTATCAACAAGTTCTTTATGTGTACCTATTCCGACAATTTCACCGTCGTCCATAACCGCAATTCTGTCCGCGTCTTTCACCGAATTTACACGTTGTGACACGATTATAACCGTCTGACTGTCGGTATTTTCTTTAATAGCACGTCTTAAATTTGCGTCTGTCGCATAGTCAAGTGCGCTGGCGCTGTCGTCCAAAATAAGTATAGGCGAATTTTTGATTAACGCACGCGCGATTGTAATACGCTGTTTTTGACCGCCGGAAAGGTTGTTACCGCCTTGTGAAACGAATGTATCAAAGCCTTTTTCAAGTCTGTCGATAAATTCGGTTGCCTGCGCCGTATCAGCCGCGTGACGCATTTCTTCCAACGTTGCGTCTGCCTTTGCCATATGAAGATTGTCCGCTATTGTACCCGAGAAAAGTGCCGCTCTCTGCTGTACAACCGCAACAGTCTTTCTGAGCGTGTCCTCATCGTATTTCTTTATATCCACGCCGTCAATAAGCACTTCACCCTTTGTCGCGTCATAAAAACGCGGTATAAGGCTTATAAGCGTACTCTTACCGGAACCTGTACCGCCGATAATGCCGATTGTTTCACCCTTTTTAATCGTCAAATTAATATTATCGACAGACGGTACTTTACTGCCTGTATATGTCAATGATACGTTTTTAAATTCAACCGCATTTTCACCGTTTTGAGTAGTATTCTTTTCGCCGTATTCAATAAGCGGCTCTGTTTCAAGAACTTCCCCCACACGCAAAGCCGACGCATATGCCTTTGTGTACAAAACAACAAGGTTTGCAACGACTATCATAGCGTTTAGAATTTGCGTAATGTAGTTGATAAACGCGATAACTTCACCCTGTGAAAGATGACCTGTGTTTACACGAATACCGCCGAAATAAATGACCGCAATAGCCGCAAGATTCATTATAATAGTAGTAAGCGGATTGGTAAGTGCGGCAATTTTACCGACTCTTATAGCTGTATTTGCGTAATCTGTATTTCTGTCGTTAAATCTTTCTTTTTCACGTTTTACGCCTGCAAACGCACGAATTACACGCACACCGGAAAGATTTTCACGAAGTACCAAAGTAAGCGAGTCAAGCTTTTTCTGAACAGATTTATAAAGCGGTACTGCCTTGAACATTACAAGGAAAAGTACGAGTATAAACAGCGGTATGACAATCATAAATATAATCGACAGCTTTAAGTCAATCATAATCGCCATAACAAGTCCGCCGACACACAGAAACGGTGCACGGATTACAAGACGTATAAGCATTGCAACCGCCGATTGAAGTTGAGTAACGTCACCTGTAATTCTGTTTATAAGTGACGGCGTACCAAACTTATCAAGCTGTGCAAATGACAGTGTACCGATTTTTTTGAACATCGCATTACGCACATCTGTACCGAATCCCTGTGACGCGATAGACGCACTGTACTGACATATAAACGCAAATATTACACCGAATGTCGCAATGACAAGCATTAATATACCCATTTTAATAATATAACTTCTGTTACCCATGTTAACTCCGTTATCAATCAGCAAAGCCATAAGAGTCGGAATTAGCAACTCCAACACCGCCTCGGACAATTTAAAAAACGGTCCGACTGTAAGCTGAAGCCTGTACGGTTTCAGAAACGGAAATAGTTTTTTCAATATAAAACACCTCTTTTGTGAAAAATCAATATCCTTTTTATTTTATCACTTTTTCTAAAAATATTCAATGAAAAATGTGCATTAATATTAATATTTTCACTCGCCTACATTCGTAATATGTAACGGACGTATCTTTATATATCGGTATGACGACAGCGGTCTGCAATCCGCATCATACGAATGTGCCGCAACAAGAATTGACTGCGGTGTTCTGTTTCCTGCGTCAACCACAACCGGAGAATGGTCAAATCTGTCTTTGTCGGTAAATTGCAGCTGAATAATGTCGCCGTTTTGAATTTGTGATAAATCGGTTAATATCGCTCTCGGTCCTGCACCGCGGTTGGTGGTTAAAAATCTGTATAACTCGTCAACTCCTGTCCATGCCGGCGCTCTGTTGTTTACAGAAATGTAGTACCAACCGTATGTCGGCGTGTAGTTCATAACGCCGCTGCCGGCATATATGCACTGTGACGCAAAGTTTGTACAATCACCGCCCAAATCAGAAAAATCATAGTATTTCGGATTTCTTCCGTATGCCCACTTTTTCGCATATGCAACCGCATTCGCTCTGTTATATTCCATAAATATCATTCCTTTCTTTTTGTATATTAATATAATATGGAATATAAGCGGTTTTGTTAATGGGTGATAAATACCACCACTCCGTCACTTCGTGCCACCTCTCTTCAAGGAGAGGCTTTTTAGGCTACCCTTGAGGGGAGCTGTCAACGCAGTTGACTGAGGGGTGGCAAAATGATAATATTACGTAGGGGCGACCATTGGTCGCCAGAATAAATAAAATTTTGTTCGTAAGGGACGCTGTCCCGACGTCCCACATATTTTTATAAAATCCCAACAAAAATATTTTTCAGTATTGAAAAATGCTTTATATTGGTATATAATAAAATTAAATAAATATAGGGAGGAATCGCTAATGAAAATATTGGTAACAGGCGGTGCAGGATACATAGGCAGTCACACTTGTGTCGAACTTTTAAATGCAGGTTATGAAATTGTTGTACTTGACAATCTTTACAACGCAAGTGAAAAATGCCTTGACGCAGTAAAAAAACTTACAGGAAAGGATTTTCCGTTCTACAAAGTAGACTTGCTTGACAAAGAGGCAACAGAAAAGGTATTTGCAGAAAATAAAATCGACGCAGTTATTCACTTTGCCGGTCTAAAGGCAGTCGGCGAATCTACAAGAATACCGCTTACATATTATGATAACAACATCACAGGTACACTTCACCTTATGCAGGCTATGGAAAAATACGACTGCAACAACATCGTATTCTCATCATCAGCTACTGTTTACGGCGATCCTGAAAGAGTTCCTATTGTTGAAACTGACAACAAAGGCGACAAAATTCTTACAACAAATCCTTACGGAACAACAAAACTATTTATCGAAAGAATTATGACAGACGCTCAAAAAGCTAATCCAAAGCTATCTGTAACACTTCTTCGTTACTTCAACCCAATCGGTGCTCACGAAAGCGGTATTATGGGTGAAGACCCTAAGGGTATTCCGAACAACTTACTTCCGTACATTGCACAAGTTGCAGTAGGTAAGCTTGAAAAAGTTCACGTATTCGGTAACGATTATCCTACTCCTGACGGTACAGGCGTTCGTGACTATATCCACGTTGTTGACCTTGCAATCGGTCACGTTAAGGCTATTGAACATTGTTCAGACAAGGAAGGCGTACACATCTACAACCTTGGTACAGGTAACGGTTACAGCGTTCTTGACATTGTTAAGGCATTCTCAAAGGCTTGCGGTAAGGAAATTCCTTATCAAATCGACCCAAGAAGACCGGGCGATATTGCCGAATGTTATGCAGATCCTGCAAAGGCAAAGGCTGAACTTGGCTGGGAGGCTAAGAGAGGTATTGACGAAATGTGTGCTGACAGCTGGCGATGGCAGTCAACTCACCCTGACGGTTTCGGTGAATAATTGATTTTAAGAGTTGTTTTAGATTTATTCCAAAACAACTCTTTTATTTTCAGACAAAGAAAGGACAAACAATGGAGCTTACAAAAGAAATATGGACGCAATCAGATTATGACGAATTTGCGGAATACTTAAAAACATTGGCTGACGAAAAATACAAAAAATTCAGTGACTCGCTTGTTCCCGGCGGAACGCAATCTATCGGTATTCGTGTACCCATCTTGCGTCAAACGGCTAAAGCTATTTCAAAAGGTGACTACGCGTCATTCCTTAATTGCAAAAACAACGCATACCGTGAAGAAATTATGATTAAAGGCTTGGTTATGTCGCTCATAAAATGCGACTATCACGAAATGCTCGGCTATATCAAGCAATACGTTCCTCAAATCACAAGTTGGGAAACTTGCGACATTGTTTCATTTAAAGGATTGAAGAAACATTTAGATGAATTTTTAAATGACGTTGAATATTTTATCTACAACGAAAATCCATGGATTGTACGTTTTGGTTTTAAATGCCTTATGGAATTTTATTTGACCGATGAATATATCGACAAAGTGCTCTCATACGTCAACTCGGTAAATTCAGATTTCTACTATGTTCAAATGATGCAAGGCTGGCTCGTTGCAACAGCCGCCGCAAAGTGCAGAGATAAAACAATGAAATTTCTTGAAAGCAACGATTTAAACGCAACCACTCAAAATATGGCGGTACGAAAAATTCGTGAATCGTTAAGAATATCAAAAGAAGATAAAGAACTTGTTTTACAGTTCAAAAAATAACAGTAGGGTGCTTGCCATACTGTTATTTTTTATCTTCTCTGTTAGCTTTCTTTTTTTCGGTTGTCTTCCCAACCGAGATATGTCGCCTCAAGACGGTATATCGGCATACCCTGTTCAGAGAAGCGTTGTTCATATTCAGTCATAACGTTGCCCTCAAACTTTGAATTATGCAAATCAAGACTGATATTTTCAAGCTTGAAATTTTCCTCCGCAAATGAGTTAAGCGAAAAATCAAACAAAGCCTTATTATCGGTTTTAAACCAAATATAATCGCCCTGTTTAAGCACGGCTTTATATCTGTCAAGAAAACGCTTATGAGTAAGTCTGCGTTTTGCCTGTTTGTTTTTCTTCCAAGGGTCAGAAAAATTGAGATAAATACGTCTTATCTCGCCAAATTCAAATATATCTTCAATTTTTTCCGCATCCATATCCATAAACAAAACGTTTGTAAGTTCAGCTGCCACAGTTTTTTCCATAGCCATAACTATAACGTCCTCAACCTTTTCAATCGCAATAAAATTCACATCAGGGTACATTTTCGCCATACCGACAATAAAATTACCCTTACCGCAACCGATTTCAATATGAATAGGATTATCGTTACCGAAACGTTCCGCCCATTTCCCCTTATATTTTTCAGGTTCTTTTATCCAAATATCACTGCAACGTTCCATTCTTGCGTCACAATTTTTCTTTTTTCTCATTCTCATATTATTTTTACCTCAAACACAAATTTCTCATTTATTATACTATAACAATAATTTTTTTACAATATATTTCTCAAATATTTTAAAAACCACAAAAAAATCGGACGCATATGCGTCCGATTTTAATATTGTTTTATGATTTATTTAATTAAATCCCAAAGCATTGAAAGCATTGTAGCAGCCTGTGCTCTTGTTGCATTAGCCTTTGGTTGGAATGAACCGTCATCCATACCGTTGATAATACCCAAACCAACTGCATTGTTTACATCTTCAACAGCCCATGCTGCGATGTCTGATGCGTCTGTAAATTTCTTATCGGCAGCCTTAGCCTCAACATTCTTATATGCGGCAGCCTTAGCAACCATTGATGCCATTTCTTCTCTTGAAATTTCCTTATCGAAATCTTCAACAGTGAACGGAATATCTTCTGCAATTAGGTTAGCGTTTTGAGCGGCTTTTACGAATGGCATTGCCCAGTGTTCGCTTGCCAATGATGAATCTGTATCAATCTTTAGAGCGTTTACGATAAGTGTTGCAAACTGACCCTTTGTTACAGTTCCGTCAGGAGCGAAGTGTGTATCGTCCATACCGTTGATAACGCCTGCTTTATACATCTTATCGATGTATGTCTTACCCCAGTGACCTACAACGTCAACGAACGGTGAATCTGTTGATGGTGTTGAACCTGCAACAGGTAGAGCAGATTCGTCAAATGCCTTTGCCTTGTATGAATTTGAAACAAGTTTAACATTTGCGTCCGGTTGAGTTGTGTACTGTGAATTAGCAATATGGTCGTTCATATACCAGCTGATATGTGGCGGTTGGTTGTAACAGTTTGTATCTGTTGCTGATGAGTTTCTGTAAATATCATCATGTGCAAGAGTATAGAAGTTATAATTTGTTGCATATGGTGTTTCATATAGTCTTAGAGAATATTGATATACAGTCTTATCTAATTCAACTTCAACATCCTTATCAAAGTTACCCTTGATTGTTGTCTTTTCTTTCTTTGTGTCTTGACCTGTGATTGCGTAAGAAACAATTTCTTCTCTCCAGTCACCTAACAAGTCAGCTTGTAGGTTCGGATTACCCTTTGTTGAGTTGATTGAGTGTGAACCCTTACCCTCGAAAATCTTATCGAATGTCTTTGTATTGTCATTCCACTTTGTTACAGTAATTTCTTTACCTGCACCGTTGTGGTCTTGAAGTTCATCCTGTAAGTCGCCTGTCCAATAAATTCTGCCGTTCATAGCAGCCTTTAGATCAGGAAGTTCGTTACCGTTGCTGTCCCAGTAACCTGATGAACCTGCACCCCACATAGCGTACCAAGAATCGCCGTAACCGATATTGGCAATCATAGCACGACCTGTATCTTTGATACCGTTGTGAATTTGATAGAATTCGCCTGTCTTAGCGTTTTGAAGTGAAATACCCCATTGATGACGATCATTAGGAGCGCCTTGAGCAGCAGCTGCAGCCGAATTTTTAAATATTGTATTAGATGTGATGTATGGAGAAAGTTGTGGGCCTTTCAAATCAAACACTTCACTGTCTGCACTGTAATCCTCATAAGCTTTTAACCATTCAAGACCTTCTTTAGTCGGGTCGAAGTCACCAAGGTGCATAGCATCACCGTGCTCTTGATATGTACACCATAGAATTGAACCGTCGTTATCCCATGTCAAAGCACCGTAAAGAATTTCGTCCTTACCGTCGCCGTCAACGTCACCTGCTTCAATTTGGTGGTTACCTTGACCGATATAGCCGTTATTCTTTGATTCGGCTGTATCAAATGACCAGTCCATCTTTAGCTTACCGTTCTTAAAGCTGTATGCAGCGGCACCTGTACGTCCGTTAGGATTTGAGATACCCTTACCGAAGTAATAACCTCTTGCAAATACAGCAGACGGTGACTGACCGTCAATATAAGCTATTGTACTGTTATATCTTTCCGAACGGTTACCGAAATCATCACCGAATGTTAGTGATGCAGCATTTGAGCCGACAGTATTATTCGGGAAATAATCTATTGTGTCAAGAGCCTTACCTGTTGTACCGTCAAAACACGTTACATAAAGCGGACCTTGCAAGTTTTTACCGCCGTTTAGAGCAGCCCAGCTGTTTTCGTATGTTTCGCCCTTTGATGCATCACCGATTACGTTACCTTGACCGTCAACAGTACCGTCAGCAGTTCTCACCATAACTTCTGCTCTGCCGTCACCGTCAAAATCGGCTACGTTAAGCTGAGTATCGTGTTGTCCTGCACGGATATTGTAACCCATGTCAATTCTCCAAAGCTGAGTACCGTCAAGTTTGTAAGCATCCATATAAACCTTACCGGTTCTGCCGCCTGTAGCGGCGTCCTTAGCGTCTGAAGGGCTCCATAGCATTACGATTTCATATTGTCCGTCACCGTCAAGGTCACCGTATGATGAGTCACCCGGTGTATATGAACCGTAGTATATGCCGTTTCTGTCCATTTGTAAAACGTCACTTTCAGGAGCTTTAGCCAAAGGAATATCAAGGTATCCGTTCTCCCATACGCCTACGCTGTCTGACATTTCGCCGTTTGCAACTACTGTATACTTATCGTTTACAGTACCTGACGCGTCAACAAAGTTTGTAACCGCACCTTCGTTAATCTTTTCTTGGTTTCTGTAAAGAGTAAATGTAGTGTCAGCAGGCTCTGTTGCCAATCTTCTCCATGAAATAAGTACACCGTCGTCAGTCTTTGTCGCAACGACACCTCTATCAAGGTTTTCCATGTTTCTTGTGATTGCACTGCCGGCAAATGCACTTGCACTTGTCATAGGAGCAACTACTCCTACTGCCGCAACCTGAGCAAGAACCAAAGAAAATGCACCTAATTTTCTTAGTTTTTTCTTTGAATTTTTAAGCATTTAGTTATCCTCCCTCTTTTATATATACTTTACCTATCCATTAAAGCATAATAATAATTATCTATATAATATCATATTTCACAAACTTTTTAAAGTGTTTTTCATAAATTCAATGTATAATTTACAGTGTTTTTTGTTCAAAATGCGATTGAGTATTTTTGTTTATATAAGTGCAGAACACAAACGAAATGCCGTTTTCAACGCGTTTTTCGGACACGTTACCGAGCTCCCACACCTCATTTTTATCAAGATCGTCGATAAAAACATCCGCATTGCCGTCGGAAAACACCTTTGTTATATATGCACTGTCACAGTACGGCAAAAGCTGTCTGTAAACCTCTCCGCCGCCTATGACAAAAGTATCGTCACCGCCGTATTTTCCGATAACCGTTTTTATATCGTGAACAATCTCCGTGCCGTCACACTTAAAATTTTTATCGGTTGTAAGTACAACATTTTTTCGATTTTTAAGCGGTTTTGCGTTAGGGAAGCTCTCCAACGTCTTTCTGCCCATAACAACCGTCTTACCCATTGTTTTCTCTTTAAAAAATTCCATATCCTCGGATATGCGGAACAGCAAATTCATACCTTTGCCAATGCCCCACTTTTCATCAACCGCCGCAATTATTTTCATTCTGTTTCATCAGGAAATATCAATTCCTGTGCATACGGAAGTGTTCTCGCCCAATCGATGAATGACTTTGACCATTCTGTCAATTTGTGAAATCTTCTCTGACCTTTTGAACACATCGCCAAAAGATTTTCGTATGTCATTGTAACGGTTCTTGTCTGCTGCCACGCTGACGGCAACCATCTGATAAGTTCTTTCCAATATGCCTTATCCTTTGTTTCAAGATACTTTACACGCATACTCTCCAAAAATTCTATATGCTTGTCTATCACATCACCAAGTTTTGTACCGTCATAATCAAGCTCTGAATTGTAATCGTCAATTTCAAAACACTCGGCAGTAATAGGTGTTGACGCAAGTTTGTGCATTGTCGATGTACTGTTCGCGGTTGTACCGACCTTATACGTATCAAATTCTTTCCACCAATAAAGCGGACCTGTTATATCAACCGACACAAAAATCTGACGCATAAATTTTCTGTGTTCACTGCCCGATTTTATAAGTCTTTGCGCCAAATCCAAATCGTTTTCACCAATTACGACTTTTCCGTTCTCCTCAACCGTATCATTTTTACGCCATGATTCAAGAGGGTTTCTCATACCTTTAAGCGCACGTTTAAAGCCGTAAACCTCTGTATTTTCAAATTTCATTTAGTTACCTCTTTTCATTTCGATATACTCGTCAAATGTACACATTCTGTCCACGATTGTGCCGTCCTCACGAATATCAATAATTCTGTTTGCAACGGTATTCACAAATTCGTGGTCGTGTGACGCAAATATAACGTTTCCCTTGAACGCTTTCAAGCCGTTGTTTACCGCAGTGATTGACTCAAGGTCAAGGTGGTTTGTAGGCTGGTCAAGTATAAGTATGTTTGATCCGTACAACATCATTCTTGAAAGCATACATCTGACTTTCTCACCACCGGAAAGCACGTTTACCTGTTTGAATACATCATCACCCGAGAACAACATTCTTCCCAAAAATCCTCTTATATACGATTCGTTTTGAGTTTCAAAGCCTGCCGCACTGTATTGTCTTAGCCAATCCACAAGATTTAGTTCACAGCCGTCAAAATACTTAGAGTTATCTTTAGGAAAATAACTTCTTGACGTACTTACACCCCACTTAACAGTACCCTCGTCCGGCTCATCTTCACCGGCAAGTATTTGCATAAGTGCAGTGATTGCAATTTCGTTTTCACCTATTATGGCAATCTTATCATCATGATTTAGTGTGAATGATATATTATTAAGAAGTTTTTCACCGTTTACAGTCTTTGAAAGTCCGTCAACGGTAAGCAAATCGCGTCCCGCTTCTCTGTCCATATCAAAGCCGACAAACGGATAACGTCTTGATGACGCAGGCAATTCTTCAACTGTAAGTTTATCAAGCATTTTCTTACGGCTTGTAGCCTGTTTTGATTTCGACTTATTCGCAGAGAACCGCTGAATAAAAGTCTGCAATTCTTTAATTTTTTCTTCAGCTTTTTTATTTTGTTGCTTGATAAGTCTTTCCATCATCTGACTTGACTCGTACCAGAACTCATAGTTACCGACATACATCTTAACCTTTGAATAGTCAATATCAACGATATGCGTACACACAACATTAAGGAAATATCTGTCGTGCGATACAACTATGACTGTACCTTCATAGTCAAGCAAGAAATCTTCAAGCCATTCGATAGCCTGTAAGTCAAGGTGGTTTGTAGGCTCGTCAAGAAGAATAATGTCAGGGTCACCGAAAAGTGCCTGTGCCAAAAGGACTTTAACCTTTTCGTTACCGCCAAGGTCAGCCATCTGCGAATACATAATACTTTCGTCAAGTCCAAGACCCTGCATTAGCTTTGACGCATTGGAATCAGCCTCCCAACCGTCCATTTCCGCAAATTCCGCCTCAAGTTCAGCCGCTTTTATTCCGTCCTCGTCCGAGAAATCTTCTTTTTCATACAACGCGTCTTTTTCTTTCATAATATCATAAAGACGCTTGTTACCCATAATAATCGTATCAAGTACAGTATACTCGTCATACGCAAAGTGATCCTGTTTCAAAACCGACATACGGCAATTTGGGTCGATAGACACTTCACCGGTTGTCGAATCAAGTTCGCCGGAAAGAATTTTAAGAAAAGTTGATTTTCCCGCACCGTTTGCACCGATTACACCATAGCAGTTGCCCGGTGTGAATTTTAAATTAACGTCTGAAAACAGATTTTGTCCGCTGAAATTCAGACTTACGTTTGTTACTGTAATCATTAAATATTTCTCCTAATTTTTATTGTTGATTTTATTTTTCAATTATACTATAATAATGTTATTAATGCAAGTATATTATAGGAGGAAATCAGAATGTTAAATATAGGTTGTCACTTGTCAGCCGCAAAAGGCTATATGAATATGGGTAAAGAGGCAAAGAGCATTGACGCAAATACTTTTCAATTTTTCACGCGTAATCCACGCGGAGGTAAAGCGAAAGCTATTGACGAACAGGACGTAAAAAGTTTTCTCGAATTTATGAAAGAAAATAATTTTTCACAAATTCTCGCTCACGCACCGTATACGCTTAATGCGTGTTCCAATAAAGAAGAAACTCGCGAATTTGCCTTAAATACAATGGCTGACGATTTAAGACGTATGGAGTATACACCAAACCAGCTGTACAACTTCCACCCCGGCAGTCACGTCGGACAAGGCGTCGAAATCGGAATTGATTTTATTGTAAAACAGCTTAATACTGTACTTACACCCGATATGACAACAACTGTTTTGCTTGAAACAATGGCGGGTAAAGGTACTGAAATAGGTCGCAGTTTTGAAGAATTGAAAGAAATCCTTGACGGCGTTAAACTTGATAATAAAATGGGCGTGTGTATGGATACTTGCCATATTTATGACGGTGGATATGATATTGTTAATGACCTTGACGGTGTTCTTGATGAGTTCGACAGAATTATCGGTCTTGACAGATTAAAAGCAATTCATATGAACGACAGCAAAAATCCTTTTGCAAGTCATAAGGACAGACACGAAAAAATCGGTGAAGGCAGTATCGGTTTTGATACTATGGTTAAGATTATCAATCACCCAAAATTACAGGGTATTCCGATTTTGCTTGAAACTCCGAATGAGCTTGACGGTTATAAAAAAGAAATTCAAATGCTTAGAGAAGCATATACTATATAAAACAGAATACTAAATTAAATACAAAACCCAAGAAAAGATGAGGACGTCAGCCCTCATCTTTTTTTTGGTTTTCTTCATCTTCTTCAAATCCTGTTCTTAACTTAGGGATAATCTGACTGCGTCCGCCTCTGCCGTTTGTATTATGTTTTCTTTCCACACTTTCAACCAAATCAGTATCTATGTTTTTCAACGCAAAATCTATACATTGATTTATAAATTCATTTCGGCTTATATCAATTTCAATAGCCCAACTGTTGATTTCTTCTAACATTCTACTATCCAATCTAAGTGAAATAACTTCTTTTTCAGGTTTTTTAGGTTCAAATTTTTTCAAAGCGATTCCTCCTCTTGACATAATTATATATTCTATGCTAAAATAATCCTATATTCTTATATCGAATATATATAAGAATACCGTTTAAATATATAATTTAAACATTGTAAAAAGAATATTATATGTAGTAGGAGGAAATTACAATGGAAAATCAAACAGAAAACACAAATGTAACATCTGAAAATCAGCAACAATTTGAACCGCTCCACAAATCATTTTGCAGAGAGTGCGGCACGATGATTAGTGAAAAGGCTGATATATGTCCAAACTGCGGTGCAACACAACACAGAGCCAAAGTAATAGACGATACACCGTCAGCAGGATTGAAAGTATTGTCGTTCTTTATCCCTCTTGTCGGATTGATTTTATTTGTTGTTCAAAGCAAAGACACTCCTATATCAGCTAAAGAATACGGCAAATGGGCTTTGATTGGTTTCTGTACGGGTATAGCTTTGAGTATCGTGTGGTACTTTGTAGTGCTGGCGTCTGTTTCAAGTATGTTCAAAGCATTTAGTTTTTAATCAAAAAGGAGTGTTTATATTATGAAAAAAATATTAGTAGTAGCATTATCGGTAGCTTTATTGTTATCAACAACTGCGTGCGGAACAAATTCCGAACTTGAGGCACTAAAGCAAGAAAATGAACAATTAAAATCACAGTTATCAGACACAGAAGAAAAAACGACTGAAAACCCAACAGAAAAACCAACAGAAAAACCGACCGAAAAACCAAAAGAAAAAGCCGAAGAACAAAAAACATCAGATGCTCAAGCCAATTCCGACACCTCTTACGAACTTACCGCTGGAAATTACGAAGTACCAGCTGATATTCCCGCTGGCAAATATGATATTGTAGCCGTAAGCGGTCATGGTGTTTTCACAATAAACAATACAGATGGATATGCCGACCTAAGTGAATTTCTCGGGGTTGATAATGATGAATACGCTATCAAAGAATACAAAAATGCTAAAATACTTGAGGGAAATACAATCGAAATCAGTAGCACTCTTAAAGCAAAATTAGTTCCCAAAGATTAATGTAACTTATTTAAGTTTTAAATTTATTTTAAATGGAGATGTTTGCATATGAAAAAAATAATAACAACAATATTAGCTGCAACGTTGATATTATCCACCACTGCGTGTGGACAAAATACCGAAATTGAAGCTTTAAAAGAAGAAAACGAACAACTTAGGGCTCAATTAGAAGATAGCAACAAGCCTACTGAAACACCAACAGAAAACATTATTACCCCCGAATCTCTTTCGGATAAATACGATCAAATACAATATGGTATGAGTTATTCGCAAGTTGTAGAAATATTAGGCTCAGAAGGTACTGTTTCTCGTTCAATCTCTAACCCTATGCCGGATAATTGTGACTACTATGTATGGCAATTTGATATTAATCAGAATACATACGACATCATGATTAGATTCCAAAATGACAGTGTCATAAAAAAAGACCAAATCGGATTAAGCACAATTAATTAAAAAATATCATATACATCAGGAGGAAATTAAAATGAAATTTAGCGAATTTCGTAATATCGCAAATCTGGAACCAAACTTAGTAACTACTGTTTCAGACATTGAAACAAATATCCAAACATTAGATGAATATTTGTACAACAAAATAGACCCCGAATATGAATTTGCAATAAATCTGATATTACGAGGCACCTGTTTTATCGCAAAGAATCAAGAAAACTCATATAGATTTTATCCGAGTAGATTTATTGGATACGCAGACAATTCCTATACATTACATGAAAGCAACTTTAAAAAAGACGGTCGAGTAACAAACCGAGCTATATCCCATATTTTAGGCACTACACCTCAAAATAATTCTCAAATGAATAAAGAATATATAAAATTTTGTGAAGAATTAGGATTTATAGCACGAGAAAAAGGTAATTTCGGCACAGAACGAAAATTCTGGATTTTGTAAAAATTTAAAAAAAGCGTTTTGACGAGAGTGTGAGAAAAAGTCTGTAAAAAATAATCCTTCTATGATAGAATATAAATA
>ERZ779842.314-NODE-314-length-56905-cov-29.938487_pt1 | contig 56905 bp, 49 predicted proteins | sample MGYA00511095_ERZ779842 | MGnify/ENA primary metagenome ERZ779842 (study PRJEB29588, sample SAMEA2154036) | human gut metagenome | biome: human gut; feature: human-associated habitat; material: faeces | place: Denmark | collected 2008/2010 ... | reverse complement strand
CCCCTTGATTTTACTGGGTTTCATCTAACTTGGTCCTATTATAACTCAAACACCACTTTTCCATTTGGATCATGTTCATAAATGCTGACACCCTCAGCAGAAATCTCTGCCGCTCTCACCGACATAGGAATACTGTTTTCAAATATTCTGACCTTGCTACCATAATTCTCTACAACTAACGAACTAATATCTTTTGCATAATTGGTTCTGTTATCTACCATCGTAAGCAAAATCCCCTCAATCTCCAGTTTGGGATTGATCTGCCTTTTTACTTTTCCTATAGTCTTAATAAGCTGTTCCAGACCTTTTACCGGAAGGTATGCAGCCTGCACCGGAATAAGGATACTGTCAGCACTTGCAAAGGCATTTATGCTAATCATGCCAAGCGAAGGCATACAATCACTCAGAATGTAATCATATCTGTCTTTCTGCTGTTCTATGTAGGTACGAAGCACAAGCTCCCTGCTCATGACATTTACCAGTGATACTTCCAGTCCCGATAACTCTATATTGCCTGGCATAAGGTCTACACCCTCGTCATGCTTCAATATACCATAATCCGGCTCCATATCTTCTTCATTGATGATATTTGCCATAACGGTTGCAAGAGATACATCCAGCTTATCCGGCTCCTGAAAACCTAAACTTGCTGTCAGACTGCCCTGTGCATCTGCATCAATAAGAAGCACTCGCTTACCCTGTTTTGCCAATCCTATTCCTAAATTCCTTGTTGTGGTAGTCTTTCCGACTCCGCCTTTCTGGTTTCCGATTACTATAACTCTACACATGATGAAATTCCTCCAAATTCTACTATTTTTCTTTTATATTTCTCTTTTTTACTTCCGCATAAGCTCTGTAATATTTATCTGTTCCTTTATTGGGATAGAGGTCTGACAGCTCCAGAACCTCTATCTTTGGATGTCTCTGCATGATTTTCTTAAACCATGTAATATCATTCTTTGTTCCCATCAATCTGACTTTTAACATCAATCTGACTTTTAACATCAATCTGACTTTTAACATCAATCATTTCCTCCAAACATTGCATACAGAGCATGATTATAATTGGCATACTCCGGATACCTGATCTGTATTGCCTGCCAGAAAAACGGTGCATAGCAACAACAGAACAAATCCTCTGCCGAATATCTCCTACACTCATCAATCTGCTCCTCTGATACCAAGGCAATAGCAAAGTGCCCTGTGGTACACATCCTGATAGCGTACCTCTTTTAATTTTTCATAGTAGAATTTTTCATGTGCTTCGCTGATAAAATTGATTGTCTGTTCCTTTTTGTTTTCTGCTCCTAACGCTGTGTTGTTCATAGTGAACCTCCTTTTAAATTGAATTGAAATAGTTAATTGCGAAACTCATAATTTATCTTTATTGTATATGCAAATCAAACAATTACTAAGAAGGTACTATGAGGCGGTCGGCACTTAGATGCTGTATTTTAGCATCTTAGTACCGCTACCAGCCGAATGTAGCGAGAGCGTGCCTTCGTGTAATGTTTCATTTGCATATGCATTTACAAAAATTTAAGTGTTTCGCAATTACCTATGAATTGAAAAAGGCACTCCTAATGGAATGCCCTAATATAAAAAATAGGGACACTCTTTCAAGTATCCCTACGTTCTATCAACATATCTGATAGTTCTCTATTTACTTTCATATTCAGAATTCTTTGTGTTCCCACAACCGAGGTCTAACGCTACAACAACAGTCACCTTCCTCACAAGCTCTTTTTCCTTGTGATTTTCAGCAATCCTGTTGAAGCTGAAAAACTCTACAAAGTGCGTAAATTCAAGGATTTCTACATATCCTTTCTGTGTAGTCCTACCACAGTCTCAACGTGTTTCTCATTGGATAGGGAATTTTCCGTATCTTCATCATCATCAAAAAACATTGTATCAACGAGCTTTCCATCAACATTTAACGGAATCTTGAACTGCACTGATTTCACCCAGCGACCATCTTTTTGCTTCTCTTCATAAATTTCCACTTTCTCAATCAACAGATTCATCATCAGCTTTTTATCACTGTCTGGCATATCGTCTATGTGGTCTAACATTTCATCAATAATTCTTTTATAGACCTCAGCCGACAGATTTTCACCTTGAGCATTTTCAATACTCAAATCATTCTGATACATCTGATTCTCTATTATAGCAATCTGTTCATTGATTTCCTGCACACCAGCTCTGTATGTCTTCATCAAATCATCGTATAATTCATCATCAATATCCAACTCATTGATTCTGCGTAACTGCTTTGATTTCTTAGAATCCAGCTTCTCATGTTCTTTCGTAAGACGTTCTTTTTCTTGTAATAATTCACTCAAAGAATCATCAGAACCCAGCTTTTTAAGAATCTGGTCTTTCATATCGTTTTCGCCACAAAAAACATACTTTACAAGCTGTATGACCTCTGCATTGATTTCATCCTGTCTGATATGCTTCTTGTAGTCGCACAGATGCCCTGAGACCATCTTTCGATTCTTACAAAGATAATACCACATATCAGCATAGAATTCGTTAGAACCCTTCTTTTTCTTACGATTTACCACACCATACATTGACGAACCACACACAGGACATTTTATAAGTCCTGACAAGATATGTTCATGCAATAATGAATGTGTCTTCTCTCTCTTGAAAGCATTCTTCTTACGTTTCACTTGCACTCTGTACCATGTATCTTCATCAATGATTGCTTTGTGTTGCCCCTGATACAGCTTGTATGATTCTTTATCCTGCTTAACCACATGAAACTCATTTCTAGTACCGTCAATCTTTTCAGTTCTCCTACGTCCATACGAAATCTTTCCGCAATAGACAGGATTATCAAGCACATTCGTTACAAAATGAGCTGATATGTTAGGAACAGTTCCATTCTGACGAACAGTCTTTGTGTATCCATTCTCATTAAGCCATTTTGCAACCGCATTGACACCCATACCCTGTAAATACTTTTCATAAATCAGTCGAATCAGCTTTGCTTCTTCTTCATCAACAACCAGCATCTTTGATTTCTGACCGTCTACATTGACCAATTTATATCCATATGGAGCAAAACCACCGTTCCAGAGTCCGTCACGTGCTTTTTGCTGTCTTCCAGCCATTGTCTGCTCTTTGATATTTTCACGCTCGATTTCAGCAACCGCCGCTAACACTGAAATCATCAGTTTTCCAGATGCACCAGCAGAATCTATATTGTCTTCAACACACAACAGATTCACTCCGTAATCTTCCATATATTGCAGACTATTCAGTGTATCAGCAGTATTTCTACCGAATCGACTGAGCTTGAATACAAGTACATAATCAACATTATCTTTGCCAGATTTAATATCAGCAAGCATCTTACGAAATTCCGGTCTTCCAGCAACGTTTTTACCTGATTTTCCCTCATCTGAATATTCACCAACAATTCTCATTCCTCGATGACTTGCTTCTTTCCGTAGTCGTTCCTTTTGAGCTTCTAACGAATATCCATCAAGCTGTAATTCTGTTGATACTCTCGTATATATATAGCAATTCAACTTCCTTTTCGCCATTTTCCTACCCACTTTCTTAGGTTTAGTCAATATCGTGTTTCTATTATATATCAATGATACATTTCTTTCAACATTTTTCTACATGATTGAAAGCAAAGAAAAAGACACCTGATTTCCCAGATGCCATTTTATTTATAAATCAATCAATGTCATTTCAATTCACGCTCCCTGTACAGGGAGCGACCATTACTATAAATCAATGTCTGGAACTTTCCATAATTCTTCCATGTAATCTTTTAGTCTTCCAGACTGAACCGTTCTCAACAATTCTTCCATCTCTTCTTTTGCCTTGCTGTATTTTTTATGATAGTCCAGCCAGTCCTTGCCTGTCTCTACATGACCACATTCGATTTCATCCTCACAAATTTCTCCAAGAGTATTTCTTACATCCTCTAATGCTTTTTTCAACACATCAATTCTATCTCTGATTTGATAATCTAAATCACCATAGACATACAAATATTTTTTTGTATTTTCATTCATGTAAACGCCTCATTCTCTTACAAACTTCTATCTCCACGTTCATCTTGTTCATCAGACATATCAAAATATGTACCCTGCTGAATCTGTTCACGTTTCACTCTTGTTTCGTTAATTTTTGCCTGATATTTTCTATTCAGCATATCTGTATTTCTTGTCAGAACACCAATCATATCACTTGTAACTCTTTTACCTTTTTCATTCATTGATTCTTTCAAAATTTCCAAAACATTCTTTGCAACAGAAACAGGGGATTTATAAGATTGTACATCATCAATCAAAGAATCAAGAAGAACTAATTTTTTACCATATTCTGCTGATTTTTGAGCAACCTCATTTTCTTTTACATCAACTGAATTTTCTCTTTCAGAAACGCTTTTTTCACGTTGTGAAATAACACGTTGTTGAGCTTCCATCTTATCTTCTTTCATCTGAAAATCTTTTTCGTCCTGCTCCTGCTTCTTTTTCAATTTTTCTTCACGCTCATCAATTTCTGATTCCTTAATAAGAACATTCGATTCTCTAAGAATCAATTCAGAATTTTTCTCAGAAAATGCCATTTCTTTTTTGCGAACTTGTTCATCTCTGTCATTGATTTCTTTTGATTTTTCATCATTCAATGCTTTCTGTCGTTTGACACTATTTTCTCTCTGTTCCAGAGCAAATTCTCTTAATTGATTGTCTGCAACTGCATCATTAACTTCCATTTGTAATTCTTTCAAATCCTGTCTTTCCGCAGCCATTTCTCTAAATTCTGAAACATCTGAACGCTTTCTATGCTCACCAGAATCAGGTGTTCTTTGAATTGCTTCATAGCCATATTCAAGTGCATCATTTATCATTTCTTCTTCAATGATTTCTTTGAATCTTTCATGCAACTGTACAATTCCATATTCAGATTCTTTTGTCTTTTTAAATCCCATCTGTTCAAGTGCTTTCACACTTGCAACTCTTGATTCCATACCCTTTTCATATCCTGTTGCTCTTAACACGTATGCAAGATGACCATGACCTGTTCCACATGGTTCATCTCCATGATATGTCGCACGAATGACAATTAAATGTTCAGGGTCTAATGTTGCAATTCTTTCAACTGCTTTATGAAGAATTCTTTTTGTTCTTTCTGTATTTTCACTTTTATTCAAATGTGAAATCGCATACTCCGATGCTTCTTTTTCATGTCCAGATTTTTTCAATGTTTTCCAATGTTCCATATCAAAATCTTTATCTGTCACACCATTGTCATCTTTATTTCCAATCTGTAAAACAACCTCTTGAATCGGTGTTTCTTTTTGCTTTCCTTTTCCATAGCAAAATGTTCCATCCACAACACCATCATAATAACTTTTCTGTCGTTCTGGGCTTGTAGATTCCGCACCCATTTTTCGTGATGGTCTTGTTTGCTTTGCGTTAAAATCATCCACTGAATCTTGAAAAATTTCATTGAATTTATCTGCATCTGTTGAATTCATATCGCCAATCCAAAACTCATTTCTGGAACTCAATTCAACATCTGCATTTACCGGTGTAGTCAGTCGCTGGTCGTGCCATTCTGCTGTATGACCCTGCGATGATGATACTGTCATTGTTTCAGCCATCTCGTCCATCTCCTTTCCTGTAATATATCCGCATCCGTATTTGTTTCCAACCTTGCCTCTGCCAAGGTTGCTCAATACAACCTTTGACGCTTCGCATCAAAGGTTTTCTTTCGCCAAAAGGGGCTGTCTGCCCCTTTCTGGACTTACCCCGACCCTGCGGGGCTTGCGAAAATGTTCTTTACTGATTCTGTCCGTAGAATGAATTTGTAACATTTTCTCTTTCCTGTTCAACTACATTTTCAGCTGGAACAGATTCTTCCTGATGTAAAATTTTTGTCTGAACAGGTTCTGTTTTCTGCTCTGCATTTCTCGCATTACGATTTTTAAGAATGTGCTGATAAACTTCTTCCTCACGTTCATCAATTTCTTTCCAGAAGTTGATTTCTTTCTTCTGTCTTTTTACAGCAACATCTCTTTTTGCTTTCAGCTTTGCTTCAAATTCTTCATAAACTTTTCTTTCATCTTCACTCAGATAATTTAATAATTCATTTTCTTTTTTACTACGTTTACTCATAAAACTTTACCTCAACTTTCTATCAAAAAATTTGTAATAAAAAACGGTGAACAGAATCAAGAAACAATAAGTTTCCATCATCTGTTCACCGCTACGTCTCTCACGTATTTTTATTTCAGAATACGCTTCTGCCAGAAGCTGTGCGTCCGTAAACAATTCGGTTTTCTACACCGTACTGCGTAGATATTTTTTCATATCGGACATTCTCTCGTGAACTTTTTTATTTAATTGTTCAATGTAAATATAACAGATTTCACTCCATGAAGATAGTCTAATTTTTTAATATCATACATCTTCATCTTTCTTCATCTTTCAAATGTTTGTTAAATTCTTCTTTCCATTTATGTAAATCATACCATGGACACCCAATGCAACCATTTTCATCAGCTTTTGACGTTCCGTTCCAATTTTTGTCACCCTCATAGTACCATTCAATTCCAAAAAAATCACCTCTTACGCCCTCTGTCACACAACGCTGACAATAACGCTCTTTTTGTAAATTAGTTTGATTAGTCAAAAGTTGAAACTTTTTCTGAATGTCCTCTACCGGCATATCCGTTTCATTAATTGTTTCACCATTCACCCATCTTGATGAAGGAAATTTATGGTCGATTATTGCTTCATTAGGTTGCAATACTGTTTCAAAACAAGCATCCTTTAAAGGTAATGTACTCAAAATTTTATTTCTCAATGCTACTGAAATTGAAAAACGTTTTTGATTATCAGCAGGATGCCTTGGTAATCGTATCAGCAAATCAAAATACTGTTTTCGTCCGCAAGCACTACATTCCATTTTTACTGTTGCAATATGATACCCATACTCTTTTAATTTCTTAATTCTTGCACCAGCCTGCGGATTAACTTTTGGAACAGGTCCACATTTACGACACAGCCATTTTGTAATAGGTTCTGTTCCATTCAACGCATCAAAAACAAGATGTGTATCTTCTGCATTTGTAGTATCCCAAAATGCTGTCTGTTGTGCTTGCCAAACACCATATTTCCCTGGGTCTAATGCTTCATAACAAGATTGCGTCCACTCAAAAACATCATCTTTTGTAAGCGGAATATCTACACCTTGATATTTCGCTTTTATTGGAACTGCACCATTCCAAATATAGCCTTGATATTTAAATCTAACAGCAAGATAATAGTCTTCCATTTTATCAATTCTAAATAAATTAGATGTTCTTATATTTCTATTTACTGTTTTATTTTCAAAATCATAACTCACTTTTTTTGCCTCCTAAACTGTATTTTCCACGTTGTTGACGTAATGAATATTTTTCAATATCATCAACCGACATTTCTCTAGCAATTCTATCCAAAATGATTTCCAAACGCTCGTTAACTGCAAGATTTCGTTCTCTACTTCGTCTAAGAATACCATAACATCCAACGGGCGAAATGTAAATTTCTTTTGGAGCATCAGCTGATACAATTTCCGACATATCACCAAAAATACATTTTTCAGGCTTACTTGAACAATTCAACCACTCTGTACTATTCAACTGAATTATTCCTTTGCTAAAATCATGATATTCCATATCATTGTCACTTTTCATAGGAATTGGATTCTGTGAAAGAATGCAGGCAGGATTCATTAATCTTTTTCCTAACCACTTAATAACCGGAACAGCCCAAGAATTTCCCGTTGCTTGATACCTATTGGTTCGTCTTGCACCTGTAATTTGGGTATAATTATCAGGAAATCCCATTAAACGTTCACATTCCAACGGAGACAATCTTCTAAGTCTATCATCTTGAACAACAAATAACGAACCATTATTTGCAGCCGCATTTCCATTCCATTTCGTACCATATGATGAATACAAACAATCTGTATAACCACGAAAAATCTCAAAAAAATGCCCATCTTTTTGAAATGTCAAAGGATAATCCGGAAATTCTGGTAATGATTTATTTTTATGTTCTTCAAATAATACATTCTCAGGCTGAAAATCTTTTCCACCTGCCATGACATATAATCTTCGTCTCTGCTGTGGAAGTCCAAAATATTTTGCATCCAATACTCGCCAAGCTACATTTCGCTCTGGACCCCTAAGCATCCCAGCCGCAGGCCACCTACCATTATTTTTCATAACGGCAGGTAAGCCCGCTAATGATGAAATAAAGCAACCAAAAGCATTAGTTTTATCAGTTAAAACACCTTCAACATTCTCCCAAAATACAATTGTCTTTGACAACCCTGCTTTTGCTCTTACTTCATCATTTGCTTCTATAATATCAACAAATTTTAATGTAAGATTTCCTCTATTATCATTTAAACCATTTTTCCAGCCTGCGTAGCTGTATGCCTGACATGGGGTGCCACCGCAAATTATATCTGGAGCCACAATTTCACCATTTCTTATCTTATTTGGAATCTCAACCATATCTCCTATATTTTTTACATCTGGATATTTATGATTTAATACTTTTGATGGGAAATCTGCTATCTCTGAAAGCCACTCAAATTTATATCCCAGTGGTTTCCAAGCAACAGATGCGGCTTCAATACCTGAACACACACTCCCAACTGTGTATTTTTTCTTTCTAACCATATCATTCTCTCCTTGTTTTTACAATTTCATGATTTCATGAATTCATTAAAATCCTTGTGATTTCAAAAATTCATCTGTCATTTTATTCAAAACATCTGTCATCTTTGTATCATTAGACAGACAATACATTTTCAATCTTTTCTTCATATCATTTGTCATATAGAACTGGACAGGAACCATTTTCTGATTTCCATGATTTTTTCCAGATACAGATGTAGTTCCACCCTTTGCCTGTTCCAGACGTGATTCTTCCTCAACAGCTCGCTTTTGCTGACGAGCTTTAAATCTATTTTCAGTCATATCTTAAAATCTCCTTTCTAAGCTTTGTGGAAAATATGGATAACTCTACGAGTTACCCACATATCCCACAAAGTCGGCTACTACTGCTAGTTCAATTTTCATGATTTCATTTTATCATGATTTCATTAGAATTTCAATTTTAAGATTTTCCATACGCCATGTGTCAGCACGCTTGTAGCCAATGCAGCTGGAAGCCTTGGATTATATGCAACCACCGACTGATTTGCAAGCCTTGACTGTACAAACGCTTCACTTTGTGGCAGACAATAGATTGGTTCGTCTTTATGTTCTTCTTTGAAAAATTCCATAAATTCCTTTGTAGCTTTAAATCTATTTGTACCATTAACCACATACACAATAGGTGTATCTGGTGCATTACGCTTTACAAGGTCAATCGTTGTTTCCGTAGCTGGCATATCCGTTACACTTGGACGCATCGGAATAATAACTACATCCGCATCTTTGACCCATTCACCCATCTCCCCTTGTAATGAACCCGGTGTATCAATAATTGATATATCCGCATTATCCATTTCAACAGGTTCATGCAGTGTACCGCCCTGACCGTCAAGGTCATAAAAGCAATACGGAACATTCTTGGCATCCAAAGCAAAAGCAAGCTCATCTGCAACCAGTGTCTTACCAACACCGCCCTTACGGTTGATAATCAATATGTTCTTCATAATTCATGCTCCTTTCATGATTTCATTGTTTCATGTTTTCATGAAAACATTATATCATGATAACGCAGTGAATTTCAAGCTGTTTTTTCCTACCCAAATACACATTTAAAATTGCTATCATGTTTCAATATGCCGTATTTAATTGAAAATAAGCCCGTAGTGAAGATTTTTTAGAAAATCGAATAGTTTTACAGATTCATGATTTTATACGCGTGGTGAGGTCATACGGCGTGTTAAACGATATGTTTTGAATTGTTCTGCTGATTACATATAGAAATGAATGGATGATAGAATCATACAGTGTTGAAAATGTTCCCGGTATGGAAATAACGGTTCCCGAAAAGGGGAACCAAAAGGGAACTTTTTCAAATCTGTTGTCCAGCAACAGATTTATCGAAATTCATAAGTTAAAATCAATAATTTTGGTTCCCCCTGGGGGGAACTTCAAATCCGTTACCCACCAACGGATTTACGGAAAAGTTCCTGAAGTTCCCCTTTTTCTGAACTCTTATATAGAAATTTTTTCACCCTCCCACAAAAAAAAATAAAAATAATAATGGACATACAAAGAAAAGCATGTTATATGTTTCTCACGTATGTATTATTAAAAAAAAGGGAACTTAGGGAACTTTTTGTATAAATGTGTTATCCAGCAATGGATTCAGCGGTTCCCTTTTGGTTCCCCCTGTTTTTTTGTAAAAGGGAACTTTTTGCTAAAGTCGTTGTCTACCAACGGATTCAGCGGTTCCCCCTTGGTTCCCCTTTGGTTCCCCTTTTTACAAAAAATCACCCAAAAACACGATTTTCGAGCATTTTTTGCTGTACTTAGCATCATTTTGATATTATCTTTGTCAAGTCAAAATGAGCCATTTTCGCTTTGTATCATTTTGATACTATCTATGCCCAATGACGCATCTTGAGGAACCAAAGGGGAACCATTTTTATGTTCAACATGAACTGTATCACGCTTTCATTTTCTTTTTTTGGTGGCTACACCCCCAAACCCCAGTGAAATTCATGCACAAAAAAAGTAACGATTGCTCGTTACTTCCTTCGCACATGAATTCTATGTATTACTTACGCATAATTACGCTTTTATATTTTCCACTCTTTGCAGGGTCTACTCTAACGCCAAAATTATCCGCTTCTGAATATCTTCCATCAATCCAGTGATACAATTTATAATCTTTTAACAATGGTTCCAAATTGTCTTTATCAAAGTTAATCTTTGTATCATTTGCAAACACAAACCCTGACTCCGCTGTATAATCACTAATGACTTGTTTTACCTGTCTGGTAAAAGTATTCTGATTTGTTCCATCAGGCTTATTATTGTTCTGTTTACAATACCATGCATTATATAAATCATACAACATTGTCATTGGAATTCTATTCAATTTCAATTCTGGCAACATTTCAGACAAGAAACGTCTAATAGGGTCATTGAATTCTTTGTATTCTCTTAACAGCTCTTTAGCCTTTGCAGGTTCGCTCAATGTTGTATAATTCATGTTCAACACTCTGTATAATACATATTCAAGAACCTCTTTACGCTTCAGATAATCATTCTTGATATACTTACGTTCTTTCCCTGTAAAACACTTAAAGAACGGCAAGAACAACTGTCTTCTGTAAAATGAATCGGATTTATCTCTTACTTTCGGCATACCGTTCAAGCACTGTATCATAAATCCTTTGTATCTGAAACTCACAGGCATCTGGAACTTTGCTTCGATTGATAATACATCATTGGTAATCAGTGCTTTAAGATTGCTCACATCGTCCAGATATTCATTTACCTTGTTTTCATCTGTAATAATCGCTGTTGCATGTAATACTGGTTCTAAACTAAAACGCTTGTCCATATCAGATAAAGGCAATGAAACTGCACCTCTACCCAGCAAATTACGAATCAAAGAACAAATTGTACCTTTACCACCGTTTCCGGCTTCTCCATAGAAGAATGTACATTTATCCCATCCTTGCAATGGTCTAATACAAGCTCCGATTGACTCCCAACAGCATTCCGATACTTCTGTATCATTATCGAACATATCAATCATCCAGCTCTCAATATCCCAGTCTGTACCGTCTTCATCATTGTGAATCACAATATTCTGGGCAGCATGATTATAATCAACAGGACATTTAGACAAAAATACCAAGTCTGGCGTAAATGATTCCAGCACTTTCGTATCATAGTGAAAAATACCATTATTAACAGCAACAAGATTTTTTTCTTCACAACGTTTAACAATTGGTGCTGTATCATGCAACATGCTACACACTTCATTGAATTCCTTTGTAGTCATTGACGGTTTATAATTACGTGCTAAACGTCGCAAATCTGTATTTCCTGTGATATATGTTCCTCTGTCATCACCGCTTTTCTGATACACACCTAATAACAATTTATCATTGTTGTGCACATCAGTTCCTGTATCAATCTGTTTTACTTCTTCTAATTTCAACAAAATCCTTGCAACCTGTACCGTTGTTAAGGTAGTCAACTGTTTATACTTCGTAAAATCCGTATGTACACGAGTTGTGTTTTCCATAATGATTTCATTATTACAAGCGTTAATAACATCCTCTGAAACCACACTCGGCACAAACGATGTACCTACAAAATTATCCAAAATATCATCTGTTGCTTCTAAAATTAAATTTTCGTATGTCATATATCAACACGTCCTTTCTCATGATTTCATGTTTTCATGAATCTTCTGTTTTTCTCTTGAAGTCACCAAGAAAATATGCTAATATATGAGCATAAATAATAAATGAAAGAAGTTCTTGGTAACTTCCTTGATAGCAACAGTGATGCCACTCACAGTTGCTATTTTTTTATGTAATTTTATTTTTCAATGTGTTTCTTTGCTTTAAGGAAATTTTCAAAAGCAATTCTATCAACCATAACTTTATTCTGTTTTCCTACTGTAATATAATCTTCAAATTCCCCACCCTTGACATATTTTCTAACTAAATCATAGCTGATGCCAGTATATCTACTAAGCTCTCTCTGGGTAAGAAATGTTCTTTCCTGAACAGGAATTGAATTTGTCCAACCTTTTTGCTTTGCCATCTTTATTCCTCCATTTTACTGTATTTCTTACGGTTTAATAAAAGTCTAGCACACTGAATTTCTAATTGCAATACTTTTCCTACCCAATTATGTGTCATTTACTTTTAACGTGTTGCCTAGCAACGCATCCAGCTCAAAAAATTTTTTTTCAGAACATCAAAAAAAGAGAAAGCAGATGTTCTCCACTTTCTCTCATTCTGATTTTTTCTTATATCATTCTAAAATGCTTGAACGCTTCCAGAATCAATTTTTCTTTCTCAGCTGGACAGTTCGGTACTCTATGACCGTCAGCACCTTTATTATAATTTTCACGCTTCTCAAAGCCTAATTTATCTTTTACTTGAGCAATGTATAGATTTGATACAGAAACATCATGTTGTTCCTTAATCCACTCTTTAATTTCTCTGTATGACGCTGAACCCTTAGCACTTTGCAGATACTCTGCATCTTTTGGCTCATAATCAACATGAGCATACTCAACGTTCTTATCGTTGACTATTTCCCTACCCAAAAGGCAAACCGTCTCCACATGAACGGTCATTGGAAACTGATCTATGGCGCATACCCTGTCTACTTTATATCCTCGTTCCTGCAGAATGACAAGGTCGCGTGCAAGGCTGGTTGGTTTACAGGAAATATATACCATCTTGTCAACACCAAAGTCTATGATTTTTTCCAGTGCTTTCGGGTGAATACCGTCGCGCGGCGGATCAAGGACGATGAGGTCCGGCTTTTCTTCGATTTCATCGATGACTTTAAGGACATCGCCTGCGATGAACTCACAGTTTTCCAGTCCGTTGAGGGCTGCGTTCTGCTTTGCCGCCTCGACTGCCTCTTCTACGATTTCCACACCAATTACTTTTTTGGCAACGGCTGCCAGCATCTGGGCAATCGTTCCCGTTCCGCTGTACAGGTCGAAGACTACTTTGTCCTTTGTTTCCCCGACATATTCTCTCGCCTTGCTGTACAGAACTTCTGCTCCGAGCGAATTTGTCTGGAAGAAAGAAAATGCTGAGATTTTAAATTCCAGTCCGAGGATTTTTTCGGTAATATAGTCCCTGCCATAGAGAACATCAGTTCTATCGCTCTGTACGACATCGGCAAGGCTATCGTTATAAGTGTGAAGGATTCCTGCGACACTGCCGAAGTAGTCCGCTGCCAGCAGTTTTTCCTTCAGCTGTCCGAGCAGTTCTTCCTCGCTGATTTTCTTACTTTCGCCACATTCCGCATAGGTCGATGTCGTTACCAGATGAATCAGGATTTCTCCGGTTTTAATTGCCCTGCGCACAACGAGATGACGCAGATATCCGCTATGACGCATTTTATGATAATATGGAATATCACGGTCTTTAAAGAAATCAAGGACGATGCGCAATATCATATTGTAATCGGACTGCACGATCTGACATTCATCCACGGTCACAATATCATAAAAACTTCCTTTTTTATGCAGACCAAGTGCAAGCGGTCCGTCCTTGTGTTCATCTCCAAAGGAAAACTCCATCTTATTGCGGTAACCCACTTCCATCGGACTTCCCAGAATTCCCTCATATTCATAATCAGAACATACCTGGTCAATGATATGTTTCACCATATCACCTTTTAATTTCAGCTGGGTTTCATAATTCATATTCTGATAGCTGCATCCGCCGCAGACCGCATAGTGCGGACAGAGCGGTTCTCTATCTTCCAGCCCGGACGGTTCGAGAACTTCCACCAGTCTGCCCTCGCACTTTCCACTGTGCTTTTTGGATAACTGGAATCTTACCTTCTGTCCCGGCAGAGTTCCCTTTATCACAACTTTATATTCCCTGTCCTCTTCTTTATAGGTCAGGATTCCCTTGTTTGGAAATTCTATTGTTTCTATCGTTCCTTCGTAAAGCTGTCCTTTTTTCAACTGCACATTCCTCTCTTTCGCTTTGTTTATAATTGCAAATTAGCTGTCACATCTTACAATGCGGCAGCTAATCTTTATCATCCTAATCTTACCTCTGACTCTGTCCTGTGATTATAGTAAATCACTTTCATCTTCGTCCTCGTCTTCAAAGAAGTCATCTTCAAAATCATCGTCGAAGTCATCTTCAAAATCGTCATATGTTTTCTCTGTCATCTTCTTATAAATGAAATATACAGAAAGACCAACTGCAAGTACCGTTCCTAATGCAGCAAGTACACATACGATTGTATTTTTCTTCTTTTCTTCCTGCTGCTTCTTCTGCAGCATTTCTCCTAATTTGGATGCTGCAATGATTTCTTCCATCTTATTCATATAATACCTCCGTTTCAGATTATCCTTTTGTATAGTATACCATAATTTCAGGAAATTACTACACTTTTTTTAATTTTGCAAACTGTGCAAAGAGTTTTTTTACTCCATAAGTTTCAAACTGTACCGTTACCTCATAATCCCTGCCGGCATCAACAATGGATACGACCGTTCCCTGTCCGAATTTGATATGTCTGACCGTATCTCCTTCTTCATAGCCCAGTCCGTATGCACCTTGTCCTGCAGCGGTTTCAGCCGCTGCCTGTCCGAATCCTTTCTGTACCAGACCGGAATTCATCAAATCACTTGCAGACATCGCTTTTTTTCCGAATCCGCCCAGTGTTCCAGCATAGGAATTTCTTGAAAATGCTGCCCTTGCAGCAGATGTTCCCATGCCATAGCTCCGCTTCTGCTTTCCTGTTTCTGCAGGTTCTGTCACACTTCCGGAAAATGCAGAATAGAATTCTTCTTTTTCACTGCCGCTATGTTTTTCCTGGCTCTTTGTTCTTCCGTTATCCAGAATCAATGGCGGAATTTCTTTGATAAACCGTGAAATCTTATTGTACTGGATTTCGCCGCGCACCATTCTGGAACGTGCATATGTGATGGTCAGGCTCTCCATGGCTCTTGTAATGGCTACATAACAGAGTCTTCTCTCTTCCTCAAGATCGGTCGGATCGTCCGAGGTAATGGACATATATCCCGGGAACAGTCCATCTTCCATACCACACAGATATACCTTTGGAAATTCCAGGCCTTTTGCACTGTGTATCGTCATAAGCACAACATAATCCGTATTTCCCTCATAGGAATCAATATCCGCAACCAGTGCCACTTCCTCTAAGAATCCGGATAAGGTCGGCTCTTTTGACACATTCTGATAATCGGTCAGTTTATTTAATAATTCATCGATATTTTCTATTCTTCCCTGTGCTTCATCCGTATTTTCCGCCTGCAGTTCTGCTACATAGCCTGTGCCTTCTATGATATCCTCAAAGATTTCTGTCAGCGGAAATTCGCCCAGCTTGCTCCGGTAAACACGGATAGAATTTACAAAATCACGGATTTTATTGGCAGTTCTTGCCGCAATATCTATTTCTTCCGCACGTTTTAATGCATCAAAAAAGCTGATATTATTTGCATTGGCAAATGCCTGGACTTTATCCAGTGTGGTCTGTCCGATTCCTCTTTTAGGAATATTGATAATTCTTTTTACCGCTACATCATCTCTCGCATTATCGACTGTTTTTAAATACGCCAGAATATCTTTTACTTCTTTTCTCTGGTAGAAATTTACACCGCCAAAGAGTTTATATGGGATGTTCCATGAAATCAGTTTTTCTTCCAATGCCCTGGACTGCGCATTGGTACGGTACAGACAGGCACACTGACTGTAAGTGTATTTTCCCATCTCGATATTTTTTGCAATGTCCGAGGCAATTCCTTCGGCTTCCTCATAGGCATTGTCATACTGCTTCAGGATAATCTTCTCTCCGTCCCCCTTATCCGTCCACAATGCCTTATCTTTTCTGGTTGTATTATTCCGGATAACCTGATTTGCTGCTTTTAAGATATTTCCGGTCGAACGGTAGTTCTGTTCCAGTTTAATCACCTTTGTATCTGGAAATACTTTTTCAAAATTCAGGATATTTTCAATATTTGCCCCGCGGAATTTGTAAATGGACTGATCATCATCACCCACAACACAGAGATTCTTGTACTTTGCCGCTAACAGGCTGACGAAACGAAACTGTACGGTGTTTGTATCCTGATACTCGTCGATCATGATATAGCGGAATCTTTCCTGGTAATAATCCAGTACATCCGGACAGCTTTCCAGCAGTTCGACCGCTTTTACCAGCAGATCATCAAAATCAAGTGCATTATTCTTCTTTAACTGCTCCTGATATTCCTGATATACTTTTGCAATTCTCTGCTCCCCAAAATTATCCCCGGCACGTTTTTTTAACTGCTCCGGTGTAAGCATTTCATTCTTTGCAGAAGAAATCGCCGCAATTAATGTTCTTTCTTTCAGGGTTTTCGTGTCATAATTAAGACGTTTGCATATTTCCCTGATTACCGTTTTCTGATCATCCGTATCATAGATAGTAAAATTATTGTCATATCCGATTTTATCGATATATCTCCGCAAAATTCTCACGCAGGAAGAATGAAATGTGGATACCCAGATACTTTCCGAGCCGAATCCTACCAGTTCATCCACTCGTTCCCTCATTTCTCCTGCTGCCTTATTGGTAAAGGTAATCGCCATGATATTCCATGGATTTACCTGTTTATCTTCTATCAGCCACGCGATTCTGTGCGTAATTACCCTTGTTTTTCCAGAACCTGCACCCGCCAGTATCAAGAGTGGTCCTTCTGTGCATAATACCGCCTCTTTCTGTTCTTTATTCAATGTATCCAGTAACATAATTTCCTCCTGATTTTCGACTTTAAGATCATGATGTGCATCTTCGCGCAAAAAAGATAGATATCCCAAAAAGGATATCTATCCCGTTATCTGCGTAAATTAAACTAATTTCTGTCCACAGTTACCGCAGAAATTTGCTCCGTTTGTCGGTGTTCCACAGTTCGGGCAGAACTTCGGCACTGCCTGGTTTGCCTGGCCTGCCATGTTCTGCTGCATCTGGTTCATCTGGTTCATCTGACCGCCCTGCTGTGGCATCTGGCTGCTCTGGTTCATTCCCTGTGCCATCTGGTTTGCCATCTGCTGTCCCATCATAATGCCCATCTGCATCTCTGCCATGTTCTGCGCCATTCCGCTTCCGGTTCCTCTTCCGTTTAACATGGCATCCGCCATATTCATCTGCTGGTATCTTCCCACGTCACCGACCATGCTCTGTGATGCCGCGCGCGCCTGCATCTTCTGTACTTCTTCCGGATAAGTCACACTTGAAATATTAAATTCTGTAATGGAAATTCCCAGTTTACAGAGTTCCATATCCAAATCATCCTTAATGCCGCGTGAAATATCATATGCATTTGCCTGCAGATTAAACATATCCTTGCCTTCTCTGGTAATCCACTTCATCAGAAGCTGATCCAGAACGGAAAGAACTCTTTCTTTGATATCTTCCGTTGTGTACTGGGTACGCACACCCGCAACTTTATCTATCAGTGCCTGGTAATCCGATACCTTGCAGCTGAATGTTCCAAATGCACGAATCGGCATACCTCCCGGAAGATTTAACTGTGGTGCCGGAATGCTGATTGCATTCTTCGTTCCCCACTTAATTGTAAATTCCTTTGTATTGACAAATAATACTTCCGCACGGATTCCACTGTTGAACCCAAAACGGAAACCTTTTAATGTAGACAAAAACGGAATAATATCCGATTCAATATCAAAACTTCCTTCATCGGTAAAAATACCTTCGGTTTTTCCATTGTACATAAAGATGGCATCCTGTCCCGGACGTATAATCAGGCGGCTGCCCTTCTTTATCTCATCGTTGCTCCATTTCCAGAATATAACATCATCCCGGTATTCTTTCCATTCGACTACATTGGATAACTGACCACTAAATAATCCCATAATCCAACCTCTCTATTCTTTTTATAAGCCCATAGAAGCCTTGAGTGCTGCAAGGTCATCCTCTACTCCTGAGTCTGTCTGCACAGCAGCATCATATTTTGCTGCAAGTTCATCTACGGAATCTCCTGTCTGGTTAAGTTCTGCCATGGCATTTGCTTCGTCCAGTCTCTTGTCAATCTTTGCTTCCAGTTTGCCAAAGTCTGAAATGCTGCTGCCAGCATTCCCTATCTTAGATGACATTTTATTCATCTTTTCCTGTGTCTTTGCTACTGCAAGTTTTGCCTTGAGTGCATCCCTCTTCGCATTCAGTTCATTGATATCACTGACTAATTTATCATGCATCTGACGCATCTTTGATGCATTCGCTGCTGCCAGGTCATATGCCTGCTGAAGGGATACCTTCTTCTCTTCGAGCTGTTTCTTCTTCGTAAGGAACTGACGTGCATCATTATCATTTCCCGCTTCGACAGCCTTGACTGCATACTTCTGCATCTTCTCAATTTCTTCGCTGCATTCATCCAGCACACGTTTTGCCCTGGTTTCCTCTGCCATGACGGATGCTGTCTCTGCTTTTACGTTTCCAAGATCTTTTTCTGCATTTCTTAAATACTGATCAATCATTTTCTCAGGATCCTCACATTTATCCAGTAATGCATTGATGTTTGATGCCATAATGTCCTTAAATCTGCTTAAAATTCCCATTATTATAAAATCCTCCTTCATTAACGTTTATATGCACGGGTCAACCGTATTCTCTTATTAGTATAACACATCTGTGATTTTATGTCAGCAAATATTTTATGAAAAATATATGGACAGCAGCACTTTAATATGTTAAAATCTTACATAGTTAAAGTATCAGGTTTTTCTGACCTGAGTAAATTTTTCAGAAGAGGAGTTTTTCATGATGGCTGATAAATTAAGGACTGAGAATGTAAAAGATTTATTTGAAGCAATTCTCACATTACAGAATGTAGATGAATGTTATGCTTTTTTTGAAGATGTTTGTACCGTGAACGAACTTATCTCCCTGGCGCAGCGTTTTGAAGTTGCCGGAATGTTACGAAAGAAGCATACTTATAATGACATTGCAGAAAAAACCGGTGCTTCCACTGCCACAATCAGCAGAGTAAACCGTTCCTTAAGTTATGGAAATGACGGTTACGAAATGGTTTTCTCACGCATAGAACAGACCGCAGAGTAGTCATAATGAGACCGCAGCTTTTTCTGCGGTCTCATTTTTATTTTATCTTGCTTTCTTTAACAGTTCTTTTAATTCTTCTATCTGGAATACATGATTTTTGTTACAGAAATGACAGTTTACTTCGATTGGCTTTCCATCTGCAATCATGGATTCGAGTTCTTTTTTTCCTACACTGAGCAATACTTTTGCTACTCTTTCATGGCTGCAGTTGCAATGATAACGGGTCGGTATTTTATCGTTGATTTCGAGTCCGAATTCTCCAAGGACTTTTTCAAGAATCTGCTCCGGTGTGAGTCCTTCGTCCAGAAGTGCGGTAATACTTGTAATTTCTTTGATTTTTGCTTCAAGTCTGTCGATTACTTCATCTTCAGCAAACGGCATGAGCTGGATGATGAAACCGCCTGCCTGCTTTACCGTATTGTTATGATTCATCAGGACTCCCAGTGCCACGGAGGTCGGAACCTGCTCGCTGGTTGCAAAATAATAGGTCAGGTCTTCTGCAATTTCACCGGTAATAAGGCCTGTCTGTCCGATATATGGCTCTTTCATTCCCATATCTTTGATGACTTTTAAGATTCCGTTTCCAATCGCACCGCCGACATCCAGTTTGCCAAAATAATTCGGCGGGTTCTGGAAATCCGGATTGCTGATATAACCTTTTACATCGGCATTTGCGTTTGCCGTTACCCCGGTATGTCCCATCGGTCCGTCCGCATTCAGGATAATGGACAATACATCATTCTCATTTTTCATCATGCTTCCCATCATGCCTGCTGCCGTCAGTAATCTTCCCAGTGCAGCCGTTCCGACAGGGCTTGTATTATGAAGCTGTCTTGCTTCTTCTACCAGTTCTCTCGTTGTGGATGCAAAAGCGCGGATCTGTCCGCCCGCAGCGGTCGCCCGTACAATATAATCTGCCATAATAATACCTCTTTTCTAAATCTAAACTGTTTTTTTTCCATGTTCTCTTGCAATAATACAGATTCTCTCACTCTCACCCGTCGGCGGATTATGGGTAAAAGAATCATATGCCGTCACAAATACCAGACCTGCCTGTGCAAGCGACTCTTTTATTTCGTCCAGGGAATACGCTCTCTCATAATGCGTTTCCTCATATTTCTCATACCTTCCGTCCTCACATTTTGCAAAGATGGTCAGCCCATATTCATTCATATGTTCTTCTTCATAATATGTATTTTCCCAGATAAAGCTTCCCTCTTCCCGGTTTTCCGCAATCGTGCTGTCCGCAATTTTACGGAATTTGACTTCCATATTTACATCGAAGATAAAAAGTCCGTCCGGATCGAGATAATTATTCACCAGCCGGAATACTTCCGTCAGTTCTTCCTGCTCCGTAATATAATTCAGGGAATCACAAACACTGACAACGGCTGCTACCGTTCCGTATAATTCAAATTCACGCATATCCTGCTCCAGATACAGAATATCATGTCCGCTCTCAATACGCTTTTCCATCGCTTCTTCCAGCATTTCATAGGAATTATCTATTCCTATCATATCATAACCTTTTTCCGCCAGCAGTTCCGTCATATTCCCGGTTCCGCAACCGAGATCTGCCACAATTCCGGAATCAATGTGATATTCCCTCAGCAGTCCGGTCAGATATTCTCCCCATGCCTGATAATCTATATTATCCATAAATAAATCGTATAATTTTGCAAACCCTGTATATGCGTCCATAAGAAATTCCTTTCTGTGCATTGCTTTTAAAACCCATTAATAGTATCAGTTTTTTGCAGGAAAGTCAACAAATGCCATTAAGATTCCCTTGAAAAGCTTTTTGGAACTTGCTATACTTATATATATGGATGACAGGGTCAAAAGGTCTAAATTCACATGAGCTTGCTCATAGGTGGGTGAAAGACCTTGGGACCCGCCCCAATATGAGCATAAAAGTGGAGCGTAAGCATCTTTTGACCTTAACATCATATATGTACAAAAGAAAGGATTTTTATAAGATGAAAAAAATCATATTATTTGACTTAGATGGAACTCTTATGAATACGAAGGAAGGCATTACCAGATGTGCAGCATATGCCCTGGAGCATTATGGTATACAGGAAGAACCGGATCGCCTTGATTTCTTTATCGGACCGCCTCTTCATGTGTCTTTTCAGGAATTTTACGGATTTGACAGTGAAAAAGCTGCCGAGGCTGCCAGAATATACCGGGAGCGTTATAAGGATATCGGTGTTTTTGAATGTGAACCATATGCCGGTATTTCCGATGTTCTGAAGCAGCTGAAGGAGGACGGATTCCAGCTCGGTGTAGCCACCTCCAAACCGGAAGTCTTTGCCGTCCGTATTCTGGAGAAATTTGAATTTATTGGATATTTTGATTTTGTAACCGGAAGTCTGCTTGATAATACACGTTCTGACAAGAAAGAGGTCATCGAAGAGGCACTCCGCCGCTTCGAAGTCCCGGAGGACAGGCTTTGCGATGTACTTATGGTCGGTGACAGAAAGCATGATATCATCGGAGCAAAGCAGACCGGACTTTCTTCCATGGGAGTAAAATTCGGCTTTGCGAAAGAGAATGAACTGGAAGAATCCGGTGCCGATTATATCGCTGAACTTCCGGAGGATATTGTCAGACTTGCAAGAGAATGGAGGGAGCGTTAATGAATACTTATGCTGCTGATTTACACACACACACCATTGCCAGCGGCCATGCCTACAGCACGATAAAGGAAATGGCAATCGCCGCAGAAGAAAAAGGAATCCGGCTGCTCGGCATTACGGAACATTCCAAAGGAATGCCGGGTTCCTGTCAGGATATCTACTTTTCCAATCTCCGTGTGGTTGACCGCAAGATCGGCGAAGTGGCGCTTGCCATGGGTGTAGAACTGAATATTATTGATTATGACGGCAATGTCGATATGGACCGTTCTTTATTGAAACGGATGGATATCGCCATCGCCAGTATGCATGGCCCATGTATTCACCCGGGAACAAAAGCGGAAAATACAAATGCTTATATTAAATGCTGTGAGAATCCCCTGATTCACATTATCGGACATCCCGATGACGGCCGCTACCCGGTTGATTTCGATGCCCTTACCGATGCCGCACTTGCCACACATACCCTGCTGGAATTAAATAATAATTCCCTGGATCCGGATAATTTCCGTCTGAATACCTGGGAAAATGACCGCGAAATGCTTCTCTTATGCAAACAGAAAAATGTGCCGATTATTATCGGAAGCGATGCCCATTTTTACAGCCGTGTGGGAGCTCATAATTTTGCGGAACAGCTGATCAAAGAAACAGACTTCCCGGCTGAGCTGGTCATGAACTTCTATCCGGAAAAAATAAAATCCCTGCTTGAAAAAAAGTATTGATATATAGTTTTAAATACTATATAATGTATCTTGTGAATCTATATGGTATTTTACAGACAATACGTTTTTATTGACGGATTAGTTGGAAAGTGAGTATATAATGACAGCTGATATAAAAGAAACTCTGGAATCTATTCTGAATAAGATAAATTTAATTGATGCAAATGACATTCCAAACATTGACCTTTACATGGATCAGGTTACAACCTTCATGGAAAGTCATCTCGGAAATCTCAAGCGCAGCCCGGATGACAAGGTTCTTACCAAGACCATGATCAATAATTATGCGAAGAATCATCTTCTTCCTTCCCCGGACAAAAAGAAGTATTCCAGGAATCATATGATCCTGCTTACTTTTATCTATTATTTTAAAAATGTCCTGCCCATCAATGATATTAAGACATTGATGTCTGGCATTACAGAAAAGAATTTTGCCGCGGGAAGCAAACCGGAACTTGTGGAGATTTACCGCGAAGTCATCCGCTATCAGCCTGAGATTATGGAACAGGTACGGGCAAATCTTGACGTTGTGGAAAATCTTGCAGAGGATTCTTTTGCAAAAGTAAATAAGAATGAAGAAAAAGAAGAATTAAAATTATTTACACTTTTATGTCTGCTCAGTTTTGATGTTTATATCAAAAAAACCCTGATTGAGTCCGTCATTGACAGCATGACTTCGGAAAATTAATAAAGAACTTCTATAACACCAAAGAAAAGGGACTGCATCCGCAGTCCCTTTCTTCATCAATCGTGTTTAAAATAATTGCTCATTCACATAAAAAAACGAAAAAATTAATAAAAATATGTAACAATTACGAAATTCTATACTGAAAAAGGCACATCATTTAACCATATGATTATAATCTTGTTACGTTTGTTGCCTGAGGTCCCTTTGCTCCTTCAACTACGTCGAATTCTACTGCAGCACCTTCTTCTAATGACTTGAAGCCATCTGTTGCGATTCCTGAGTAATGAACAAAAACATCGTTTCCTGCCTCATCTGAAATGAAACCGTAACCCTTCTGGTTGTTAAACCACTTTACTGTACCTTTCATAGTGTACCTCCAAATTTTAAATCTGGTCTCTCGGACCTTGTTAAAGAATAACATATTTACCTTACTCTGTCAATGAAAATCAGTCCACTAATTCCGTCAAAATTATCCTTGAACTCTCTGTAAAATCCATGTATACTAATACATGATGATAATGGAACGAAACTCTTTTTCCATTCCTTATCGCTATTTCAATTTTATAAAATGGTGAAGATATGAAACGATTTAAAAAAATAAATATTTTAAAAGAGATACGGCTTCTTTCCCTGCAGCATCTTATTCTGCCGGTATTAACCATATCGCTTGCATTAATTACCTTGAATGTCATTGATTTTAACAGTGTTTTTCATCCTACTTTATATAAGAATTCTTTTGATGCGTATTCGGCTTATACAAAGGGGGAAAATAATATAACTGTCAGTATTCCTCTTTTAAAATATACGGGCTACAATATTATGAAAGGAGATGCTGTCTCCTCTGTTTATTATTACGATCTGTCCAGTGACAAATGTATGTTTTACAAACTGGACATGAATTACAAATCCGTCAGCGATATTCCGGAAATATTGGAAAATGTCACGATTTCGGCAAAATTTGAAGAGCCGGACGGACTCTCCAGAAGTATGATGGAATCTTTCGCAAAATCCATCCAGTGGACCTATGACGGACTATCCTCCATTACTTTCCCGGTTATTATGGATGAGCATGACTATAATCCCAGTGTTTATTACATTTTTTACGGTCTGTTAATTATACTTGTTTTTTACAGTCTGTATCTGATTGCGATTAACCTTCTGATTGTCATTGCACCATACCTCCATCCGGCTTATATCAGAATCAAGCCATATTTTAAGGATATGCGTTATTTCGATATGGTTGATATGATTAATGATGAGCTGGATAATAATATCTGTGTAACTTCTGGACGTATGTACATTACAAGCGAATTTTTCATCAACCTCGGCAGACATGAAGTGTCCATTATGCCTTTGAACCAGATTGTACTGGCATATAACCATGGCCAGCTTATTTCTTTCTTCGGCATACACATAAAGATGGATCACACCCTTCATCTGCGTGGATTTAAGAATATCCGCGTGCTGGCATCCCAGAAGAAAGCAACCCATGTAACCATTGTTACCGATTATATCCGTGAACATTATCCGAATATCATCTGGGGACATACCAAAGAAAATATCAAAGCATACAAACAGATCCTCGAAACGGATAAAGCAGCTTCCTCAGAAGATAATAAAAATGAATAAAATATCTACAGAAAACCCAGAAGGCAGAACCTTCTGGGTTTCTTTTAAAAATCATATTTTGCTGCAAGCTGTGCCGGTGGCAGTCTTAACATCTTTCTGACCGGCAATATTCCAATGACAACATTGAACAGATAGAGTGCTGCTATGGTAGCAATGAGAATCTGCCAAGGATAATCGTATTCCATTCCAAGCGAAGGAATCCTTGACAGTACCCATGTAACCGCTGTCGTTGCTATCACTCCCACGAGTGAGGTATAACTGGTAATCACTATATTTTCCCAGGCAAACATGGCCATAATGCTGTGTTTTGAAATACCGAGCATACGGTAAACACCCAGATCCTGCATTCTTGTCACTACATTTGTTTTCATCATAAAATATAGAATAATCAGTGTGATTGCAAATACCGTGACTAACATTACTATCTGTATTCCGATTTTTCTCTGCTTTTCCTGAAGGAATTTATCCATGTCCGTATGTGCTTCATTTTTTATGCTTAATGTTATATTTCCTGCTATTTCATCTCCGATTATAGACTGAACCTGCTTTAACAGAGCCTCTTCCGATATACTGTCATCTTCGATGTAAAGATAACATTCTTTGCCGGTGTTCATAATACTTTTTGCAATATATTGCACCGAATCATCGGAAATAATATAATCGATACCATAATTGGTCGGGAAATATCCAGCAGTCACAAACGGTACCCCGTTGGTTAATATTCCTTCATAACTATAGGTTTTATAGGCTGCATCTTCTGCGTTGACATCTATTAACTGCTCATATTCTTCATAGGTTATTCCATATTTTTTCTCTTTCTCTTCCAGCCTCTGTCTTGCATATGGAAGCTCCCTTGCCGCATCTTCTGCGGAATATGCCGAGCCATAAGATACCTTGCCGACATATTCTGCCTGTATTTCGAGCTGCTCCACTACTTCGTGACAGGCTTCGAGATCTCCATACTGCCGGATCATATCGTCACGGAATTTGATCTGCATGGCTTTTTCTGAAACCAGTACTTTTAATCTTCCGCTTTCATCCATGCCGAGATCTGTTCCCTCATAGCCGGCATATTCTTCTTTTGCCTTTGTGTCTGTCTTATAATTGACATATACACTTGCCATTGCTACCAGTGTATCTCTATCCACATAGATATCCGGCTGGTTTGTTGCCGCGACTCCTGTGATCGTCATTTCCATTCCTTCCTTTGTGACGATCGATGCACCGACAGCCTGGCTGATATCGCTCATTGCAATCTCTACCTGTGGATTATCCTGGATAAAGTTTTCAATTACCCATTGATCCACTACGATTTCCATATCATTTTCCGGCATTCTTCCATAGAGCAGATCTTTTTCCCCTACTTTATCCAGTGTTACCAGAGTATAATTTTTCAGAGTATAAGTTATCTCCTCCATCTGTTCAAATCCCTGATAACGGTAACTGAGCTGTACCACCGGAACCACTGCATTTTCAATTCCCGCTTCTGACAATTTGTCTATCATCTGTGAAAATTCTTCCCTGTATTCACTATCCGTAATCATGGCATTTTTCTGTGCGGTCAGATGATAATAATGGGAATCTTCTGTTAGAATGCTTTTCTCATCCACCCGCTGCACCGCAAGAAAATTCTGCTGAGTCAGAACAGTTAATACCGACATTAACAACAGCGTAATGATAAGAAAGAGCTGTTTTTTTCCAAATGCACGGATATTATCCATCGCCAGTTCCCGTATTTCTGCGGCACTCATCTTCGGACGCTTTGCTCCCCGGATATGCTCTAAGGAAAATTCAAATGATTTTAAATCTTCCATATCGACAACCGGCTTCTTTCCCTCTAACATTTTCTTTTCGTCCGTACTGTCCAGAAAAATAATTTCCTGATCCTCTGCCGCTTTCAGATAGACTTTTCCATTTTCACAGATCAGCTGTATATCCGTCTGCGGTACCGGCTCATTTGCGTATATTTCCAATGAAATATTGCCATCTTCCACTTCCTGCTTCTCATATTCTCCCAGATAAAGATTCACATCTTCCACATATTCATAGGAATCCGACTGAGATCTGTCCACTTCCTTCTGAATCTTTCCATCGCTGATCCACAGAATCCGGTCCGCAAAGAAATCTGCAATGGCTTTCTCATGCGTGACCAGCACAACCAGACATTTCTCGGATATCTTCTTTAAAATACTCATAATTCTCATGGTATTTGCTTCATCCAGATTTCCGGTCGGTTCATCCGCAAATATAATTTTCGGTGATTTGCTCAATGCCCTGGCGATAGCGATTCTCTGCTGCTGTCCACCACTCAGGTTGGATACCTTCCGTTTTTTATATTTCCACATATCCACGGTTTTCAGCACATAGTCGATTCTTTCCTGCTTCTCCTCATCCGGTATATCATACAGGCTTAAACCCAGCATAAGATTATATTCCACGGTACGATCCTGAAGAAGGTAATAATTCTGAAAAATATAGCCGAATTTTTCATTTCTTACCATTTCCTGATTTTTATCCCCATATTTTTTTACCACGGTTCCATCAATTTCAATCTCTCCGTCATGAAAATTATCCAGACCGCTTATGGTATTCATCAGTGTTGTTTTTCCCGAACCGCTTTCTCCAAGAATACACACAAGTCCTGTATTCTCCAGCGTTAAGCTTGTATTGTCAATGACATGAATTTCATTTGATTTTCCCTTATGATAATATTTATTCAGATTTCTAATCTTAATCATCTGTTTTCTCCTTTCCTCTGCCCTTCTTTCTTCGCTTCTCCAGACGCACTTTTCTCGTCAGAAGAATAAACATCGCTCCCATAATAAGCAGATACAGAAGATATCCCGGAACATCATAGTACCTGACTGCTCCGGCGACAAACGGAAGGTTCGTCCGGTCTGCCACAAAAACAAACAGCAATGTTCCTGCAAGTGCTGTTATGCCATTTTCAATGATATCGGTACGATTCATCAGATCCGCTTCCCTTCTGCCAAGTCCCATTAACATCAGAATCTGGTAATCTTTTTTTCTGAAATTCATAATCAGTGCAATGAGCAGCAATCCGACCACGAAGATCGTTACCAGTGCCCCAAAGGAGAACAGCATCCATCCCGTCTGCTGCTGCATCTTATCCTCGTTATAGTCCGTACTTCCTGCCCGGAAGGTACTTACCGCCTGATATCCGGCTCCTTCGATTTTCTTCAGCACTCTGTCCATATAGGCATAATCCCTGATATACACGGAGAGCTGATGAGAATCCTGATCCGGATAGATTTCATCAAACAGTTCCTGACTTATTTCGATCACGGAAGAACCATGTTCCGTCATACCTTCGAGAACCTGAAGCACCTTCTGCTGTCTGGCACTTGCCGCTCCCCAGAACAGATATGCGGTATCCTGCACCGGCTTCTGGAACACGCCCTGTTGCGAAACTGTGATATAGGCATCACAGTAAAAATTATCAGATAACAGAATTTCATTTCCGGAGAGTTCATTGTTTGGTATAAATATCGGATTCTCCTGTTCTTCTCTGGAATACTGCTGCAGCTTGTTCTCTGAAGTAATCATCTCCGGTGTAACACTGGTTTCACACAATCCTTTTACATCCTGTTCAGCACCGTAAACGCCATAGAACATATAATTATCCAGTCTTTTTGCCGTCACGTTCAGAACCTTTGCCATCGTTTCCGATATATAGATCTGTCCGCTTTCTCCCTGATCTGTAATTCCTGTAATGACAGCATTGACACAGATACTGTTCTTCTGCCAGTTATATTTTCTCCACACATAGAACTTCTTCTCCGTTCCAATCAGGGCAGCATCATCCGAATTTACAACAATCTCATTCCATGCCTGCGGCATATCTCCTTCTTTCACGCCAGACCCAAGGGCAGTCACAGTTCGCAGCATCTTACCCTCGTTCTGTATAACTACCTGCGTTTTTGGAAGCTGTTCCCCTACTCCGCCGGCAGCCCGCTCGGAACAGGTATAATCCTCTCCCATGTTTTCCGCATAAATAATATCATTCACCACATCATACAAATCTACGGAAGTTACATAGTTTAATTTCTTAAGCTTCTCTGCATCTTCACCGGTCACAGAAGAACCATCGCTTTTCCTTACACTAATTCTTGTCCGTTCCTTTTTCACATAGGTTTTATCGGAATAATTCTTTGCCGTTGAAAAATCCAGCGACTGTTTAAATGCCCCAAAGAAAATGTAGATGGACACGGAAAGGAATAAAAACAGCACAATTAATACCATCAGATTATGTGGTTTTGCTCCCCGGATCATATGAATCATGCGCTTTGCCAGCACCTTCTGTTCTTTTTTTATCCTGCGTGCATCCTGTCGCCCATGTTTCTCCTCTTTCACATCTTTCTTCTCCACGGGTGCGGCTTCCCGCAGACGGATATCTTCTGCAACTTCCCCGTCATACATCCGGATCTTTCTTGTCGCAAACTGCCCGACTTCGTCATAATTATGTGTAACCATGATGACCAGACGATCTTTTGACAGTTCACTTAAAAGCTGAACCACTTCCTTACTGTTCTGGGCATCCAGATTTCCGGTCGGTTCATCTGCCACAATGATCTCCGTCTCCTTTGCCAATGCCCGTGCAATGGATAATCTCTGCTTCTGTCCGCTGGAAAGGTGGCTTGCTTTCTTCTTCGCCTGTTTCTCCAGTCCTACTTTCCGGATATATTCCAGTGCTTTCCTGTCCGCTTCCTTTTCATCCATCTGCGGAATGCGTATTAAGAGGGCTGATTTTACATTTTGTAAAACGGTAAAAGAATCTATCAGATTATAATTCTGATAAATGAAACTTATCTTTTCCCGGCGGTATTGTTCCCAGTCTGCCTTGTCGTAACAGGACGTTTCCTGCCCCTCTATGTACATCTCCCCCTCATCATAGGAATCACTTCCACTGATGACATTCAGCAGTGTGGATTTTCCACTTCCGCTCTCTCCGGTAATAACGGCAAACTCCCCTGGATGAAATTCAAGATTTATCTTATGCAGTCCCAGGGTTACATTCTGGTTACTCCGGTAATATTTTGATACATCGGTTAATCTTATCATATCCCTTTATCCTTCCAATCATTTAGTTAATTGCGAAACTTATAATTTGTCTTTATTGTATATGTAAATCAAACAATTACTAAGAAGGTACTATGAGGCGGTCGGCACTTAGATGCTGTATTTTAGCATCTTAGTACCGCTACCAGCCGAATGTAGCGGGAGCGTGCCTTCGTGTAATGTTTCATTTGCATATGCATTTACAAAAATTTAAGTGTTTCGCAATTACCTATTCCAATCATGTTGTCACTTAAATATCATATTTCGCAGCCAGCTGTGCCGGTGGAAGCTTTAACAGTCTCCGTACCGGAAGCAGTCCAATCAGAATATTTAATGCATACAGCAGCAGAATTGTTCCTGCCACGGCATACCATGGAAATATGAGTGTTAATCCCAGAGATTTTATTCCGGAGATCTGTTTTATCACCAGTACGGTAATCAGAACCGCAATCAGCGATGTCTCACTGCTCAACAAAATATTTTCCCATGCAAACATCGCATAAATATTCCCCTTTGAAATACCAAGCATACGATATACTCCCATATCCTGAATTCTTGCGATCGTCTTTGATTTCATAATAAAATATAAAATAATCAGTGAAATCAGAAATATTGCAAGAATCAGAAGAATCCTCTGTTCCAGTTCCGCTTTATTTGCTTCCCTGACCTTAAAAAATGCATCTTCCGCCTCATTTTCAACTGTAATGCTGAGATTTTCTTTTACCTCATCGGAAAAAATACTCTTAATCTTTTTCTTCCCCTCCTGTGCATCTGTAAAATCTGTATAAATATAGCACCTCTTATTGTTATCAAGCAATGCCTTCTCAAAATATGCCACCGCTTCTTCGGATACAACGAAATCCACACCCAGATCCTCGGTATAATATCCCTTTACGGTATACAGTGTATTTCCCGTAAGTACATCGCTGTAGCTGTAACTGCACCACTCCGTATCTGAATTCATTAATTCCGAATACCGCTCAAATGTCATTCCCAGTCTTTCTTCTTCTTCTTCCAGGGCATCTTCCATATCTTCCAAATCCTGATAGAACCATTTCAGATCTTCATCCGATGCTCCGTATCCCTTTGCTTCTTCGATTCTGCCCTGCCTATCCCTGATCATCGATTTTAAATGTGCAAGCTGTCCGTATTTGTCCCCTAAATCATTGCTATAACGTTCTTTCAGGGTATTCTGGCTGACCAATACCTCCACCATGCCATTTTCCGTTACGGACAGGTTCTTCGGCTGATAATCCGGATATTCCTTCTGCACAGCTTCTTCTGTCTTGAATGTATAATATTCACGGGTCAGCATGAGCATCAGATTGGAATCCGCATAGATATCCGGCTGGTTTGTCCTGGATACACCGGTCACGGTCAGCTCGATTCCCTGATCCGTATTTATCTTACTTCCGATGACCTGACTGACATCTGTAATAATACTTGCAAGTTCCATGGAACTGTTCCGGAAATTCTCTACCAGCCATTCATCAAGCACGATCTCCGTTTCTTCTTTCGGCATCTCACCATAAACCAGATCCTTTTCCGACAGCCGGTCCAGCGATACGAAACTGTAATTTTCCAATGCATAGCTGGTGTTTTCCAGCTGTGCAAATCCTTCGTATTTATAGGATAACTTCGTTGCAGGTATTACTTCCGGCTTATACCCTGCTTTCTGCAGTTCCTCCGTGGCAATTCCGAAGTATTTCCGGTAATCATTCGATGACAGGATTTTATTCGTTGTTGCAGATATCTTATAATAATGGCTGTCCGCTGTTGCAGCTTCCTGCTTATCTACATAAAATCCGGACAGGATCTGCTGGACGGATAATGTTATCAGCACTGCTATGACAAACAATGCCACGGATGGGAAAATTCTCTTTTTTCCAAGGTTTTTTAGATTTCCTGCCGCATTTTCCATAATTTCCGAAAATTTCATTTTCGCTTTCTTTGTACCCTCGAGTGATTCCAATTCAAAAGCAATATTTTCCACATCTTTCTTCTGTGCAATTGGCCGTGTGGAATCTATCACCTTTTTCTCACTCTCATTTGTCAGAAATTCAATGTTCCGGTTGTTGCCGCCGCTCAGATACAGTTTTCCCTGTTCATATACCAGCTGCAGTTTTATCTTCTGTTCATCGCCCCGCTCATACACGGCAAGCTCCACCTGATCTTTTTTCAGGATCCGCTCCGGATATTCTTTTAGATACAGGTTGCCATCATCCACATATTCATAGATGCCCTGTCCCTCTTTCCGGATATCTTCCTCGATTTTTCCGTCGGAAATCCGGATGATCCGGTCAGCGAAAAAGTCGGCAATCGCATTTTCATGCGTAACCACAATTACCAGACATTTCCGGGATATCTTCTTTAAGATTCCCATAATATGCAGGGTATTTGCCTCGTCCAGATTTCCGGTCGGTTCATCTGCAAATATAACCTCCGGTGCTTTCGACAATGCCCTTGCAATCGCAACTCTCTGCTGCTGTCCGCCGCTCAGATGTGCAACCTGCCGTTTCTTATATCTCCACATATCCACAGCTTTTAAGACATAGTCAATCCTCTCCTCTTTTTCCTGATCGCTCAGATTGTAGAGGGAAAGTCCCAACTGTAGATTATACTCCACGGTCCGGTCCATCAGCAGATAATAATTCTGGAAAATATAGCCGAATTTTTCATTTCTAACCTGCTCCTGAATTTTACTGCCGAATTTTGTAATCTTCTTTCCATCCACCTCAATGATTCCATCCGAGAAATTATCCAGTCCGCTGATGGTATTCATCAGTGTTGTCTTTCCGGATCCGCTTTCCCCCAGAATGCACACAAGTCCCGTTTCCGGCAATTCCAGACTCGTATTATTAATAACATGGAGTTCATTCGATTTTCTCCTGTTATAATATTTATTCAGATTTGTTACTTTAATCATTATCTTTTACCTCCCAGAATCTTTCCCAGATATCTGTTAAACCAGGCCGCCGTTATTATAGCCAGAATAAGCACTGCCACCATGGCAAGAACATAATCCCTCGCCGTATAATACCGGATAATATCAGAGATAACACGGACATTCATCCGGTCTGCTGTAACCCCTGCAAGGATTAATACCAGGACTGCTGCCAGACCGGCCGTTGCCAGTTCATATAGATTCATTCTGTTAATGACACTTTGTTTTAACCCCAATGATTTTAATATCTTAAAGTCTTTTGTCTTTAATTTCATAATTGCATATAAAACCATGATTGACAGGAAAAATACAGCAATTAATACAGCTGCCGATAATCCCAGTGCCGTCAGTCTTTCCTGTACCAATTCCGTATTATAATCACCTGCACTAATCCGGTATGGACTGACTGCCTGATACCCGGACTGATTGATTTCTTTTATCACACGATCCGTATATGCATAATCGTTCATATACACGGACACCTGTGTTATCTCTGTTGAACCATAGAGTTGTTCTAAAAATTCATGGCTGGTTTCCACAACACTGGCACTTCCGCTATGGCTTCCTTCCACGATTTCCAGGGAATATTCCGTATCTTCGCCCGTGCCATCCGAATATTTCAGCACCGCATCCTTATTTAAAGACTCGCGGATCGTCTGATCACCAGAAACAACACCATCCGTTCTGATATTCATAAGTATGGATTCCGACAGGCGGATCTGATTACCGGTAAGTCCTTCCCCCTGGATAAAAATAACTTTTCCTTTTTTGCTCATGGTCTGCTCATACGAGTTTTCTTCTTCCTCCGAATACGTCGTAGTTCTTGTAATATCATAATGCAGTTCTGTTCTGGAATCCCCATAATTAATATTCATGGATTTCAAAAATTCTCCGGAAAAATATGGCTTATTTCCGTCTTCCTTTACAATGCCCGTAATGGTAAATGTTCCGCCAAGCCATGTTGCATCGGACCATTTTTTGCTTTTAAAATAAATATCCATCTGTGTTCCGATCAAAGAAGAGTCCTTTGAAGTGATTACTGCCTCATACATATTTTCCGGAAGCTTTCCTTCTATGCTGCTCTCGTCCGGCCCCGCGGCTTCTTCCGTGAATTCGCTGTAATCCAGTGCATCCACTGTCAGGCTCTTGCGGTCGGATGTTTCTGATTTCTTATACTCAATCTTATAATCCTCTCCACTTTTATACAGACAGCTGATTTCCCCCGCAAAATCATAGCGGCTCACATATTTTACATGGGCAATTTTCTGCAGCACTTCAATATCACTGTCGGAAAATGTACTTCCATCGGGTTTACGCACAACCAGACGTTCCTTCTGCGTGTTATTAAATGCTCCCTGGCTGGTATCCCGTGTTACACTGTCATCCATATTGGCAAGCAGATAACCATACATAATCATCAGCGATGACGTAATCACAAGCATCAGCAGGAACAGAAAAATAGTTCTGTGCGGCTGTGCCATTCTGTTTTTATGTACAAATCCAACCGCCTGGAACCATTCCCCATGCTTTTTTTCCGTTTTTTTCTTCTCCGTGGTTTTCTGTCCTGTCTCCTCTTTTCTCTCCTGCTGTGGATTTAAAAGAATATCCTCGGCAACTTCACCATCAAACAGACGGATCTTTCTGGTGGCAAAATCCTGCACCTGCTCAAAATTATGCGTTACAACAATTACCAGTTTATCCCTGGATAATTCATACAGCATCTTCATAACTGCCACACCATTTTCCACATCCAGATTTCCGGTTGGCTCGTCCGCAATAATGATATCCGTATCTTTCGCCAATGCCCTTGCAATGCCCAGTCTCTGCTTCTGTCCGCTCGACAGATGCACTGCCTTATGCCTTGCACGTTTCTTCAATCCGACCTGATCCAGAATCTCCAGAGCCCGTTTTTTTCGTTCTCTCCTGCGTTCCTTTCCGTTCTCAATCCGCATAACCGTCTCCACATTCTCCAGAGCAGTATAACTGTCAATCAGATTATAAGACTGGTAAATGAAGCTGATATTCTCCCTGCGGTAATCTTCCCAATCCCTCTTATCATAATAAGAAGTCTCCATTCCGTTAAAATACATCTCCCCCTCTTCATAAGTGTCCATTCCACTTATTACATTCAGAAGTGTTGATTTTCCACTTCCACTCTTCCCTGTAATTACTACAAACTCGCCCTTGTGAAACTCCAGGTTAATGTTTCGCAGTGCCATAGCGACACTTGTGTCACTGCTGTAGTATTTTGTGACATCCTTTAACTCAATCACCTGTTATCTCCTTTCCTTTTTGTTAATTATTAGTTAATTATTATATAGTTAATTAGTTGTTTTTTACAATTTTTATAAAAATATCACTTGTATTTTATCATTTTTTACATTTTACTACAAGTCAAATGTAAAAAAAGAACCAATCTGCCGATATAACAGATTGATTCTTTCTGAATTTTGTTTATATTTACCATGCCCACGGCATTACAGTATGTCAATATGTTCGCCTGCCAGTGCCTTATTCATGCTGCGTACCGCACAGAATTTTCCACACATGGAACAGGTATCTTCATGCTCCGGCTTACGGTCGTTCCAGATTCTCTTTGCAGTTTCCGGATCCATGGCACATTCCCACTGGGCATCCCAGTCAAGCACACGTCTGGCATCTGCCATCTTATCATCCATTTCTCTTGCACCTCTGACATTCTTTGCAATATCAGCCGCATGTGCTGCGATTTTGGAGGCAATAATTCCCTGTTTTACATCATCCACATTTGGAAGTGCAAGATGTTCTGCCGGTGTTACATAGCACAGGAATGCCGCACCGGATGCTGCTGCAATCGCTCCGCCGATCGCTGAAGTGATATGATCGTATCCAGGTGCAATATCTGTTACCAGCGGTCCTAATACATAGAATGGTGCGCCGCCACAGATGGTCTGCTGAATCTTCATGTTTGCAGCAATCTGATCCATCGGCATATGTCCCGGTCCTTCTACCATTACCTGTACATCCTTCTCCCAGGCACGTTTTGTCAGTTCGCCGAGACGAACCAGTTCCTCGATCTGACACACATCGGATGCATCGGCAAGACAACCCGGTCTGCAGGCATCTCCGAGTGAAATAGTCACATCATATTCCCGGCAAATATCGAGAATTTCGTCATAATATTCATAAAACGGATTCTCATTTCCTGTCATGCACATCCATGCAAACACAAGAGAACCACCTCTTGATACGATATTCATCTTTCTCTTATGATTTTTAATCTGATCGATGGTCTTTCTGGTAATACCACAATGCAGGGTAACGAAATCCACACCATCTTCCGCATGAAGTCTTACTACATCAATGAAATCTTTTGCTGTCAGTGTATCAAGATCTCTCTGATAATGAATGACGGAATCATATACCGGAACTGTTCCGATCATTGCCGGGCACTCGGAAGTCAGCTTTCTTCTGAATGGAATCGTATTTCCGTGGGAAGACAGATCCATAATCGCATGTGCTCCCATATCCACGGCAGCCATAACCTTCTTCATCTCCACATCATAATCCTTGCAGTCCCTTGATACACCGAGATTTACATTAATCTTGGTTTTCAGCATGGAACCGACACCTTCCGGATCAATACATTTATGGTTCTTATTTGCACAGATTGCTACCTTACCGGAAGCTACAAGTGGAAGCAATTCCTCTGTTGTCATACGTTCTTTCTTTGCAACAATTTCCATTTCCTTTGTCACAATACCTTTTCTGGCAGCTTCCATCTGTGTTGCATATTCTCTTGTCATATTTTTAATCCTTTCCATAATAAAACTGGTTTCGGGGAAATCGAATGTCAGACCAGATCTGCCGAACGGCAATAAAAAGATTCCCTACGGCGGCATTATCCGCATCAGGTATAAGGGTCGAAATTTTTAATTTCCTCTCAGCCTGTCTGACAAGCTCCCCAAGCGACATTTCTTTTATCATAACATAAAATCCTGCAAAAAACAACCTTATTTGCCCTCCTTTTACAGATTCATTTATCAGTGTTCCTCTGCCCCTGCATCAAAATTAATATAAGAGCCATAATTATTTAACATCCCCATAAAAATATGGATATTTTTCTCATCATCGTGGAAAATTCTTCCTTCACAGTGAATCCACACATACTCACCATATTTATTTTTCACACGATATTCATAGCAGTGAACTTTCTTCCTGCCTTCCCGGGTATCCATGATATCATCCAGATATCCATCGATATCATCGGGGTGTATTTTCGGAATCCAGACACGGTCAAATCCCCTGATATATTCTCCCGGAAATCCAAAATAATCCACCGCTGCAGCCGTCCACCTGGTAATATTTGTATTCAGATCTTCCATAAAAATCATGCTGTTCGGTGCACATCTTAAGAAAATATCCATCATGTCATTTGTTACTTTCTTGATATCAGACTTCACAAGCACAGGTTCTTCTTCCCCATCCGCTGCCAGCACAGGTGCACCATAGACAAAGCTTCTGTCCTTTCCCAGATATTTTGCCATATATAATGCTTCATCCGCCTGTTTGTACATCGTATCAAAACAGATCTGAGCTGAAAAACTGATTCCCGCAGAGCAGGAAATCTCTCTGCCCTCTTCCCTGCCATATTCCCTGACCAGATTCAGGTAAGTTTCCACCTGCTCCAGAAATGTTGCCCGATCCGGCACATTTTTTACAAAGACTGCGAGTTCATCCCCACCCATTCTTGAGATATAGGAATTCTCCTTAAATACCTGCTGCAGTATTTTGCCAATTCCGATAATGACCTTGTCCCCATAGCCGTGTCCGTATAAATTATTTACGTTTTTAAAGTCATCAATATCCGTAAGAAGGAATGCTGTTTCTCCGTTTTCTGTATCGCTCAGGGCATTTACCTTTTCTTCCATGGTACGCCGGTTCAGCAACCCGGTCAGCGGTTCTCTTTCTATCCTATGCTCCAGTTCCATCTCATGTATTTTCTTCTCATGAATATCAACAAAACAGATATATGCAGATTCCGGATTACCCTCTTTGTCATATACACATTTATACAGTCCTCTGTGCCACCGGTAGCCCTCCGCCGTCAGTACCCGGCACTCTATCTCGACTCTTGGTATTCCGTTCTTCACTGCTTCGATCGCTTCCATAATTTTATGCTTATCTTCCAGCAAAATTGTAACATCATCATTTTCTACTTCACCCATGGTCTGTACATTATGGTCAATTCCTATATTCTCATAAAATCTGGATCTGTGCACAAAAACATTGTTTTTAATATCGTATTCACAAAATATGATTTCCGCCATATCCAGTGCATCCTGCAGCTTACTGTATGCAATCTCTGTTTCTCTGTCGTACCTTATTTTCTTCTCTTCTGCTGCCATAACTCCCCGCCTCCTCTTTCTCCTTTATCTGTGGTATTACCATAATAACACCTTTTCTCTGTCAGTTCAACGATAATATTCTAATATTGTACGCAAAATTCCTTCATAAGATGATTTTTCTGACTGTATAATTTCCAAAATTCCCAATTCCTGCAGTTTTTTCGTACAGCTTCGTCCAATACTGAATATCTGCATTCTCCCCATTTCTTCTTTTCCTGCGGTCTTACAGCTTCGCTCTGCCAATGACGCACAGGTAAATATAACAGCATCCCCATCTTTCATCAGAAATTCCTGTTTTTCTATTTCAATTTCCCGGTTTTCATATACCCGAATCTTATGGATTCTGCAGAGCTTTTCTAATTTCTCCGGAATTTCTTCATTTCCCTCTTTTGGCATAACACAGAGAATGTTCTGCTTTTCTTCTGACTGCTGCAGTACTTCTCCAAACTCTTCACAGAATGCAATGCTGTCGGCTCTCTGTGGCATCCAGTCCGCATGGATTCCATATGATTTCAATGTTTCTTCTGTTTTCTTTCCCATCACGGCAATCCGGCACCCGCAGAGATTTCTTGCATCCATATGTGCATGATATAACTGCCGGAAAAATCCTTTTACCCCGTTTTTCCCGGTAAAAATAATCCAGTCCGGTCTGTTTTCCACAAAATTCTCTGCAAAAATTTCTTCTTCCACATCGAGCATCCGGATTTCCCCAATCTGAACCTCTTTTACACATGCACCCTCTGTCCGCAACATTTCCGCAAGCAAGGATGGTTCTTTTCCAATCTTTGGCAGTAGAAAATTCTTTCCATATAGTGGATTTTGTCTGGAAAATTTCAATTTTTCATGCAATTTAACAGTATCTCCCACCACGATCAATGCCGGTGGTGTCAGACCTTTCTGTTTCACTTCCTCTGTGATATGCCCAAGATCCGAAACCACGGTTTCCTGATTTCTGCAGGTTGCATGGGAGATCACTGCTGCTGGTGTTTCTTCCGGTTTTCCGGCTTCGATCAGTTGCTCTGCTATCTCGTTTAATTTTCCCAGTCCCATAAGAAAAATACAGGTGTCATCCTGCCCTGCCATAGCCGCAAAATCAATATCCGCCAGTTCATCCTTCCTATTATGTGCCGTCACTACATGGAATCCATCGGCAATTCCCCTGTGGGTAACTGGAATCCCTGCACAGGCAGGCCCTGCAATGGCTGACGAGATACCGGGAATCACTTCAAAAGGCACTCCTTTTTCTTCCAGCCACAAGGCTTCCTCTCCGCCTCTTCCGAATACATAGGGATCTCCACCTTTTAAACGCACCACCAACGGATATTGCATGGCTTTTTCCACCAGCAGTTCATTGATTTTCTCCTGGGGCATGGTATGGTTGTGATTCTCTTTTCCGACATAGATTTTCTCACAGTTTTCTTTGGCATACATCAGAAGTTCCGGTGCGGCAAGCCGGTCATATATAATACAGTCCGCCTGCTTTACCGCATCAAGTCCGCGGACGGTAATCAGTCTCACATCTCCCGGTCCGGCTCCGGTCAGCAGTACTTTTCCTGCCATCTGCCGGCGGATTTCTGCTGCCGCCTGTTTTGCCAGTGTTTCCGGCTCTCTGCCTTCCACACACACCGGATAAATCTCTTCCCCGCCGTCTTTTCCGTAGACGGCATGCAACACGAGTTTCTTTCCTACATCAAAAACCTCACAGTATGCTCCGACCGGCACATGACAGTCTCCGCCGATTTCTTCCAGAAATGTCCGCTCCGCCCTTCCTGCAAGCTCGGTATCTTCATCATACAATGCATCGAGCCTTCTGTGCAGTTCCTCATTATCTTCCCGCAGTTCCAGTGCCAGGATTCCCTGTGCCGGTGCAGGTATCATCTCATCCCCGTTAAAACAGTAACAATGTTCCGGTTTTATTCCAAGCCTGTTCAATCCCGCTGCCGCCAGAACGATTCCGTCCAGTTTCTGCTCTTCCATCTTCTTTAACCGGGTATCAATATTTCCCCGGATATCCGTAAATACAAGGTCCGGACGCAGTCGGTGCAGCTGTTTTCTTCTTCTCTCACTGCCTGTTCCAATCACGGCACCGGACTTTAATTCATCCAGACTTTCTGCTTCCCGCAAAACCAGTACATCAAAAGGAGCTTCCCGCTTCCACATTTTAGAAAATCCCAGTGCCGGTGCAGGCTTCGCCGGCATATCCTTCATACTATGCACTCCCATGGATATTTCCCCTGAAAGTATCTGTTCCTCGATCTCCTTTACAAAAAGTCCCTTAGCACCAATCTGGTTTAAAGGCTTATCCTGAATCTTATCGCCCTTTGTCTTTATAATCACTATCTCGTATTCATCCTCCGGATATGCCTTCTCAAGTCTCTGTTTCACATATTCGGTCTGCACCAGGGCAAGCTTCGATCCCCTTGTACCGATTCTTACTTTCATAAATAAACATCCTTTCCTTGCTGCATTACAGTTTTTAGTTAATTGCGAAACACTTAAATTTTTGTAAATGCATATGCAAATGAAACATTACACGAAGGCACGCTCCCGCTACATTCGGCTGGTAGCGGTACTAAGATGCTAAAATACAGCATCTAAGTGCCGACCGCCTCATAGTACCTTCTTAGTAATTGTTTGATTTGCATATACAATAAAGATAAATTATGAGTTTCGCAATTAACTATTACAGTTTTCCAGATAATTACTGTATCTGGAACAGTTTCTCCAGTGTATCCCGGATCTGGTTCTGCTCTTCTTTTGTTTCCAGCTTTTTTAATTCTGCGACCGGCTCGCGGAACAGCCGTTTGAAAGATGCCTCCAGTGTTCTTCTCACCAGAAGCTGTTCCCTTTTGCTTAGTTCTATTTTCCGGTTCAGATAGGCAAAACTGTCCTCCACGATCTCATCGCATTTCATCCGTATGGACTGAATCGTCGGATCTACCCCGGCAGCAAACAGCCAGTTCATGGTTTCCTGCACTGCCTTATCGATCATCTTCTTTCCCTCTTCGGTCAGTTTTTCCCTTTCCCTGTGATTTTCCTGCACAACTTCTTCCAGCATATCGAGATTAATCAGATGGCAGCCCATATGATGCTGCAATGCCCTATCTATGTCACGGGGTGCAGCCAGATCGAGAAAATAGGTTTCTCCGTTTAATACGCACCGGTCTTCCTTAATGACAATATGCGGGGAGGAAGTCGCAGAAATGACAATGTCGCAGTTCTTCATAATCTGATACCGGTTCTCAAATGCTCCGATGAAAATATCCGGAAATTCTCCTTTTAACTTCTTTGCATTTTCCGCAGTACGGTTACATATGGTAATCTTTTCCGCACCGTAGGCATAAACATAGCGCAGTGCCAGTGCCGCCGTCTGTCCACTTCCCACGATTAACACATTCTTCCCATGTATCGGACATACCTCTTCCAGTTTTTTGATTCCGACATAGCTGATGGAAAGCGGAATCTCACTGATTTTCAATTCCGTTTTCATATTTTTGGCACAGGCGAGTGCATCCTGCACCACACGGTTTAATTCTTTTCCACTGTAACCCATGGTTTTGGAAAATTCATAGGCATCTTTTAACTGCCCCAGAATCTGATCTTCGCCAAGCACCTGTGATTCCAGACCTGCTGCCACGCGAAAGAGATAGTTTACCGCCTCTTCCCCATAGGCAGAATGCATATATTCCTGTAAGCCTACTCCCGGAAAAATGCCCCGGAACAGACTTTCCACCTGTGCCGCCTGCTCCTCTGTTTCATAAAAATAATAGACTTCACTCCGGTTGCACGTTCCCAGTATCAGGATCTGTCCAATTCCTTTTTTCTCCATTTCCTCTGACATGGTAATCTTTCTGCTGTCCGTAAATGCTGTCTTATCACGGATGTCCAGGCCCGCATGTTTATAATTAATTCCACACACTCCGAATTCCATCTTGTCACCTCTTTCCGGCAATTTCTGAAAAATAACTGTCCATCACATCACAGGTACGGCCAATGTCTTCCTGTGTATGTGCGTCTGACAGAAACATTGCTTCAAACTGTGATGGTGCTGCATAAATTCCCGATTTCAAAAGATATGCAAAATATTCCGCATATCTGGAAGTATCGGAAGATACGGCACTTTCGTAGTCTTTTACCTGTTCCTTTGTAAAGAAAATACTCATTAAAGATCCGATGCGGTTGACGCATACCCTTCCGCTGGCTGCATTTTTTACTGCCTGCTCCAGTTTGAATGCTTTTGCTTCCAGTCTCTTATAAATATCCGGATCTTCTTTTAAGAGTTTTAATGTTTCAATTCCCGCTGTGGTCGCAATCGGATTTCCGGATAATGTACCTGCCTGATAAACCGGTCCTGCCGGGGATACCATCTCCATGATTTCTCTTCTGCCGCCGTATGCCCCCACCGGCATACCGCCGCCGACGATTTTGCCCAGTGTGGTCAGATCCGGTGTAATATGATAATATTCCTGTGCTCCGCCCAATCCCAGACGAAATCCTGTAATGACCTCATCAAAAATCAATAATGCACCATATTGACGGGTAATGTCCCTTAAAAATTGCAAAAATCCTTCTTCCGGAAGAACCACTCCCATATTTGCCGCAACCGGTTCGACAATAACCGCAGCAATCTCGCTGCCCTGTGCCTGGAATAACTGCTCCACGGAATCCCTGTCATTATATAACGCAACAAGCGTATGTCTGGTAAAATCCGCCGGCACACCCGCACTGTCCGGCACGGATGTGGTCAGAGCCGCCGAACCTGCCTTAACCAGCAGCCCGTCGGAATGTCCATGATAACAGCCCTTGAATTTCACAATCTTTGTTCTTCCCGTAAATCCTCTTGCCGCTCTTATGGCACTCATTACGGCTTCCGTACCGGAGCATACCAGGCGGCTTACCTCTATGGACGGCATCAGCTCCGATATCATTTCCGCCAGCACAACTTCATTTTCTGTCGGTGCTCCATAGGTCAGCCCCTTCTCACATGCCTCCTGTACTTTCTGTATTACCTGCGGATGTGCGTGTCCGAGGATTCCCGGTCCCCAGGAACATACATAATCAATATATTCATTGCCATCCACATCCGTAATCCTGTCGCCTTTTGCCGAACGGATAAATCTCGGTATCATGCCCACGGACTGAAATGCACGTACCGGGCTGTTTACACCGCCCGGTATCTTCTTCTTTGCTCTCTCAAATAATTCCTGCGAAATCTCTTCTCTCATTGTCTTACTCCATTTCTTTGATCCATCGTGCCACGTCCAATGCATGATAGGTAATAATCATCTTTGCACCTGCACGTTTTAATCCAACCATATTTTCCATTACCATGCGCTTCTCATCGATCCAGCCGTTTAATGCCGCCGCTTTTACCATGGAATATTCCCCGCTGACATTGTATGCAACAACCGGTATATTGTAATGTGTTGTAATATCTTTGATTACATCCATATAACCCAGTGCCGGTTTTGCAATAATCAGATCTGCCCCCTCAATAATATCTTCTTCCACTTCACGCAATGCTTCCCTTCCGTTCGCCGGATCCATCTGATAGGTCTTCCTGTCACCGAATCCCGGTGCGGAATGTGCCGCATCACGGAACGGCGAATAATAGCAGGACGCAAATTTGGCACTGTACGACATAACCGGAACTTCGGTAAATCCTTCCGCATCTAATGCCTGTCTGATTGCACTGACACGCTTATCCATCATATCGCTCGGTGCTACGATATCCGCACCCGCCCTTGCGTAACTTACCGCTGCTTTTGCCAGAAGCGGAAGTGTCTCATCGTTTAAAATCTTTCCATCTTTTACCAGACCACAGTGACCATGCGAGGTGTATTCACACAGGCAGACATCAGCGATAATAACCATATCCGGATAATGTTTTCTGATAAAGCGGATTGCCTGCTGTGTAATCCCCTGTTCATCATAAGCACCGCTGCCCACTTCATCCTTATGTGCCGGCACACCGAATAAAAGCACACTCTTTATCCCTGCCTGCATAACCCGATCCATTTCTTCCGCTAACCGGTCAATGGAATACTGACAGATGCCCGGCATGGATGGAATCGGATTACAGAGATTCTCTCCTTCGATTACAAAGAGCGGATAAATCAGTTCGTCCGTCCGGATATGATTCTCCCTTACCATGCTTCTGATTGCTTCATTCTGTCTGAGTCTTCTCATTCTGTCCATGTTCATTTCCTCTTTTCTGTATTTCCCGCTGTACATCCTCCCGCACCGGAAGCTTTTCTTCCGAAAGCCCCTGTACCAGAAGGGACTGATATACGGCTTTTCTTTCTTTTTCTGTCTTTACTTTCTCTTTTACCTCGGGCCGGATACTGCCTAAGAAATCTGCCATTCTGCCAAGGAAAGGTGTTATCGTCCGCTTCATGCAGGATTTCAAATACTGTGTAATGACCGGACTGTTGCCGCCACTGGAAAATGCACCAACCACGGCACCCTCTTTGACATAGGACGGAAAAATAAAGTCGCAGTCCCCGATCTGATCCACGGCATTGACCATGATCTTCTTCTGTCGGCATATCTGTGCAATCTCATGATTCCGCTCCTCATCGTCCGTCGCAGCCACCACAAGAAAGCAGTTCCCGATATCCTGCGGCATATATACCCTTTCCTCATATGCAATATTTCCGGCTGTAAAGTTCTTTATCTCCTCGCAGATCTCCGGTGCAATGACCAGAAGTTCTGCTCCAAAATCCGCCAGCACTTCTACTTTTCTGTATGCAACTTTTCCACCCCCGATAATCAGGCAGTGTTTCCCCTCTAATTCAACAAACATTGGAAAATATGCCATTTCTACCACCTTTCTTCCTACTCATTATACACTATATCTGACCGTTTTCAATCATCTTTTCGACACAATTCGTTATAGATTTCTTCTATAGTTCCGTCATCCTTGCTGCTGCAATAATAAATCTCCTTCCCGGTAACTATTTTTAACACCGGCTGACACCCCCGGTAGTAATAAATCATGCATTTCTGTCCCTGACCATCTTTAAAATGTCCAAGCAGATAACTGTCCGTAGCCGTACCATTTATCCTGATATACTCGTCCTCCGGAAGGTCAGATAAGAGTTCCGCCTCTTCGATCTCATCCACAGGAATGGTTCTGTCATACATTGGTGCTTCCAGGACAATGCTGTCCTGCGTCATCTCAATATGCATTTCCTGAAAATCGAACAGAAAAAACATTGCTACCAGCCAGATACTTGCTGCTGTAAATACTGCTGCCACAGCCGCCACAATGATTTTCGCCGCCGGCTTTGCAAAATTCAGCGTAAAGTGCATGGTATTCATACGATCCTGTACAAAGAGATTATTGTCCCACGGATTCTCATACCAGCCTTTTGCCCAGTAATAATCGTCATCTGCAAGAATTTCTTTTTCATCGGATTCCCTCAGAACATCCCTGCGTTTCTTTCTGACCATCATACCCGCAATCAGAATCAATGCACATACGGACAGCTCCAATATAAAAAATACAGTCATGACAAAAGTCCACGCATTGCATTCTTTCATGTAGCTGTACTGCAGCATCAACATGGCGGCGGAATCGATATATGCAGCCGCCACAAGAGCCAGTGAATAATAATACTTCGTAATTCTGCTGCACTCATAATTTGCCACTTCATTTTCACAGTACACCTTGTTTTTCTTTTTTACAAAATACCGGTAAATCAGCCAGAACATTATCTTTGTACCAAATGGCATCAGAAACAGTATAACTGCCACAAGGTCATTAAACATAGTTCTCGCCTGCGGAACATTCAAAATCAGAAACCCGGATAAAAATACCGGTACAAACCACCATCCAGAAACCGCCATTTTATTTTCCTGTGTACTTACCCTTGTATCCACACGGATAATCTGCCCGGAACCGCAGGTATAGCCTTTCCGAACCTTTAATGCGTACATCTCCCTGTGCATCCGGATGAACCAGCCCATATCCGCTGCCATAATCCCAACCATCCAGATAATGTAAAACAGCAGAAACAAAGACATATACTTATGCAGGAAAATTAACAGGAACTGACTGACAAAACCCGCAAGCAGGATTCCCCCGTGTATCTTTTTAAAATGCTCTGCAATCAGTCCAATATCCTCATCTTCCAGCTGCTCATCCGTAAATGTCACATCCAGAATTCTGTGTTCCTGCACCGTGGCAGCCCTGCCATACACATACATCATAGATGCCAGAATAATCACATTCGTAATTCCTATAATAATATAAAAAAACATAACTCCATCTCCCTTCTATCATGCCATTTCTTCTCCACTGCTCTGCCACTTTACAAACAGGTTTCTGCACATCTGATAAAACTCCTCCTCTTCCATGCCGCGTACCACTGCTTCCGCCGTCAGCAGTTCCAGTTCTGCCTCCAGTTTCTCCTTAAATACCTGATTGACCGGTATCGTTTCACTCACTCTCGCCCCTCTCCGCCTGTCCGTCTCTATAAATCCTTCTGCTTTCAGAATCTGGTAACTCTTATTTACCGTCATCGTATTTACTCCGATATCCGCCGCCATCTGGCGTACCGTCGGAAGCTGCTCCCCAGCTTTCAATTCCCCCCTGCCGATTCCCAGCACAATCTCATTGCGAAGCTGCACATAAATCGGAATTTCACTGGTCATATTTAACTTAATAATCATTGTCTGCTCCTTTCCTGCCGATGATGTATATAGGTAATTGCGAAACTCATAATTTATCTTTATTGTATATGCAAATTGAACAATTACTAAGAAGGTACTATGAGGCAGTCGGTACTTGGATGCTGTATTTTAGCATCTTAGTACCGCTACTAGCCGAATGTAGCGAGAGCGTGCCTTCGTGTAATGTTTCATTTGCATATGCATTTACAAAAATTTAAATGTTTCGCAATTACCTATGATGATGTATAGTCAAGTGTGTGTCCTTTTTTTGTATTATTTATATTAATACAAAGAATACAATTTGTCAAATATAATTTATTTTGACCAGAATTGTAAAAAAATCCACCGAAGCAGACCTTTACTGCCCGGGGGATTTTTTTATCTTTCTTACTATTTAATTTTTTTATTTTCTTTCAGTTCCGGTGCGATTCCTTCTCTAATTATTTCTTTGATTGTATCAATATCCAGTTCAAACTGTGCGTCTTCTGCATTGATATCCGTTCCTTCTTTCATGAAGTGGATTCCTTTTGATGCCAGATATTCTATGCCGGCCCGGTCATCATCCGTCAGACTGTTACTGGCATGATTCATCCGGTTACGGAGCATTTTCATTGCCAGATAATATAGCATACGGTCATATAAATCATTATAAATACCAATCGTCCATGCATCTTTTTTCTCCAGATTTTTTAGACAATTTACTTTTTTTCTTATTGTGTTTGATTCCTTTACATCTGTACTTTTTTTCTTAACTTTGACTTTCTTCTTACCTGTCATGCAGTAATTTTGGACATCTTTATTAAATCCAAAATAATTCATAAATTTTCCCAGGTCTCTCTGCTTAATTCCTAAATTCTTATATTCTTCCTTTTCTTCTTCTCTTCTGCCCAGATAATCTATAATTTCTATAATTCTGTTACAGGCTTCCGGATATTTTTTATTTCTTCTCAATTCTTCTATAAGTTTCTGCTCTTTTTGCAATTTCATAAACTCTGGATATTTGCGATCTATTCTTTCCCATATTTTAGAAATACAGGCAGCAAATTTTTCCAGTTCCCTATCTTCCTTCGTTATTCCTGCCTGATTAAATAACACCTCATAAAATGCCGCTCCCTCTTTTGTACCACCAAGCTTTGGATCGACTTCATCCACACAGACATATTTTTCAATCAATCCCTTCTCTCTATAATAAAACGGCATTTTCTCTACATATAATGTCGTTGCCTGCTGAATCAGTCCATTATCCGTACACCAGTCAATTAACACAGGATAATTAATCTTTCCCTGTTTTACCACTTCTTTTAATCTCATCTTTTCCCGGATCATCGGAATCATACTCTTAAACATTTCATAATATACAGAATTGTGTTCTTCCTGCACTTCTTCTGTCAATTTTGCCATATCGCTTACTGTTTTGTCTATTTTACTCATATCGCAGACCGCCATGGAATTTGAAAATTCAATAATGGCATTAATTAAATCCGGTATATTTTCCTTTTTAAAGAGTTTTCTCAGCTGGACTGCGTTTCCGGTGCTGACAAATTCACTGGCTCCGTTAATCATCTGGTACATATCATAGATACAGTTTAATTCATAAATATGCTTTTCTCCTGATAACTTCGCATACAGAATTTTTTTACATTCAATGTCTGCAAATTCGAGATAGCGGATAATCGTTGTCATCAGAAAACTGATATCCCGGAACCCACCCGTATAGTCTACATACATATATGTCTTTTTCTTATCAGGACCATCGATATTCAATGCACTACGAATCTGGCTGTATATGTGCATCGCCCTGGCCTCTGTTGTAGTGTCATTTTTCTCTTCATCTTCCTTATTATATCTAATCTTGCAGATTTCAAAATCAGAATTTATATTTTCTTCTTTACAATATGCTTTCAGTTTTTCCTCAAATAACTGATATGTTGTCTTTCCATCATGGCAGTCTGTCAATGTCTCCTTTGTTACAATACATAAAATTTTATGAAATGCGACTTTTTTACCATTGTCTTCTTTCGATGTCTTCATTGCACATGACATCAGACACTTTACTGGTGCATCATTTGTCTGTTCTCCTGTAAAAATTACTTCTTTTTTCGTTTCAGATTCAAAATAAGAGTATTTTGCCTGTCTACTTTCCTCTCTATAATTACTCAAAAACAACAACAACACATTTTCATAATCCATCATTCGTTTTCCTCCATTTTCATCGCCAGTTCTGCTACCCTGACTGCTTCATCCAGTTCCTTTACCGCACAGATAAATCCTGATAAATGGCAAAAGGTAAATCCTGCAATTCCTGTAAGTTCGGCAAGTTCCTCTGCTGTTTTTCCTCTCCACTTTTCCGGAAGCGGTTTCTTTAATTCCCTTCCGCTTTCACTTTCATCCTGCGGAACTGCCTGCACCATGTAACCACCACGGATGGATGGAAAAATCACATAATAAATATCCGTATTTTTCAGTGCTTTTTTCCACGGAACAGCCCTGTCCATAATCATGATACCATCCCTGCTTTTTTCCAGATATCCCTGTACAACCGTATACGCCTGCCGTTTTGCCTGAATCTGTTTGAATTTTCTTTCCAGAATTGCCTGTGCAAATTCTACTGCTTCAAAGAATCGTTCATCCCTGTTGCAGTCCGGCTCCATCCAGTCCGGATTAAATTCCGCAACACACTCGGCAATCATATTTGGTTCACCCGTATTATCACTTTCATCTAATTTCTGGACGAATTTTTCATCAAAGTCTGTCCTGTCCTCTTCACTCTCCAGAAAATTTTTTCCATATTTTTCCCATAACAATCCGAATGCCGCAAACGGAATACCATTTTTCCTGACTCTGCGATCCTCCTGGTGATGGTCAAATGCCCCGCCGCCGATATCAAACACCAGTCCGCCATATCCGTCTGGAACCTGATTTCCACGCTCTATAAAAATATCCGGATTCATCATTCTCAATAAAGCCGCTGAAAATACATCATCCGCATGAAAAATCCCCCCATGTGTAAATGCCTTGTCATGATTCATAATTTCCTTCATAATTATTCTTCCTCTCTTACACTCTCAAAACTTTTAAATTCTTCATAATGTTTTTTGTAACTATCTTCCAGTTTCAGATAACTTCTGCTGTCATTTTGAAATCCGAAATGATTCATATTATTCCTGACCTGTGACACATTATATGCCAGTTGTGCATATTTTTTTGATATCGTAAAAATAATTTCTTTTCCTTTTTCAATACTTTCATCCGATAATCCTCTGGTATAATTTGTTTTCCATTCCCCATAAACTTTTTCCCGGTCTCCCTTAAATTCACCTATCTTCGCTGCAAATGTTTTTATACAGCTTCCAACTATTCTGTCCCTGCCATGTTCATTTTCCGCCGGGATTCCATATTCTTCACAAACCACTGTTTTTATGGTTTCTTCTAACGCGGTATATCCCTGCTGCGTCAGTTTCTTATCCAATGCCCATTTTGCTGCTGCAATTCCTACCTCACCATCTGTTTTTGCATTTTCAAACTCTGCAATATCCTCCTGTACTTTCTGAAACAAAGGTTTTAACTGTTTAATTTTATCTAAATCATCTTTGTCTATATCTTTCATTCCATCTGCAAATTCCTGATAAGCCCCTTTGATACTGCACTGTGCATTTTTCCCCTTCAAATCCGGAAAATTCTTTCCTCTTCCGGTATTCAGGCAGGATGTCAAATCATTTAATCCGTCAAGCACTTTACCTATTTTTTTATACTCATCACGTTCTGTTTCCAGCATTTTCTTTTTTTCCGCATTACTTTCAACTGCCCACATTTTCTGAATCTGTCTGCTCTTTTCATTATGCAGGTTTTTCATCATTTTGCAATTTCCTGTATTTACAAAAGCTTCCGCAGCAGACGTCCAGTTCAGTGTATCACTGTATTTTTTCAAATCAAAAACAGGCGATTTATAAAATATATCGCCCTCTTCTTTTGTTTTCAGTTCATATGCACCATAATAAATTCCTGCGATTTTTATATTTTTTAATACTCTCGCATAATTAAGAATCGCAAGAACCTGCATTGGTATATTTCTTAATCCATGTGTAATATCGAAATACACTTCCTCATTCTCCGAAATCTGATTATAAATACTGTCAAACAATGTATCCAGTTCTTCCGGTGTTCTCCCTTCTACAATCGGTACTGCCTCTATATTTATATCCGGATATTTTTTCTGCAATAATTCTTCCAGTTTTCCTTCCCCAATCCAGTTACTTTCTTTTGCTTTTTCTGTAATAAAAATAGAAATCCTGTCTTCTTTTGTTATTTTCCCCACACACATTTCCAAAACACCAATCTGTATATACGGCGTTATAACTCCTTTTCCTTCAAACACATACTCACATTCACTATACTTTCCAGTTCCTAACACAGCCATAAAATGTCTTCTCATTTTTCTTCCTTTCGTTGTAAACATCAATGATAACCATTAAAAATTTCCTTTTTTCCATTATACACCACTAAAAGGAAAAAAGGAAATCTTTTTCTTTAATCATCCAAATATAATTTCATTGCATTATATGCATTCGCTGTATTTGTATCAGCATCATTGAAAGTACCTGAATACGTCTGTAAACTTCCTGACGGATCGGTTACACAGTTTGTTAATGATATGTATGCATCATATAATTTGGACACTGCTTCATATGCATCTTTATATTCATCTGGTGGATTTTTGAGTTTTTTCATCAATTTGTTTACAGTTTTCTGATTATCTTCTATATCGCTTATCTTTTTGCTAAATCTACTATCTGCAAATAAATTACTCAAGGCATCATTAAAATCTGATACAAAACTATTTTTTATTTTTGTATATTTATCTGTTGCTTCATCTTCTTTTTTATAAATCGCGTTATACCATACCTGTTTTATAAGATTTCCACTCTCCTCTGCCTCAGCTGCACCATCCAGCATTGTATATGTGACTGATTCAAGATCATCGTAGTAATCCTCAACTCTCTGGGAATATTCTTCTGCTTCCCTGTGCTTCTGATATTGCGTTACACCAAATGCCGTTATTCCTCCGGCAATCAATATTGCTAGCACTGTTCCAATGATAACCTTCACTTTTTTTGTGAGCTTTACACCTGTTACTTCAACTTTTTGTGGATTCTCATTTACATCCAGCGTATCATTCATTGGACATCCACAATTTGGACATTCTGTCATTCCATCTTCAAGTTCCGTACCACATTCATTACAATATTTTTTCTCCTCCGGGATCAGAATTTCTCCACAATGTACACACTTCTTTGCTCTATCTGATACCTGCTCTCCACAATTCGGACATACAATCATTGCCATAATACCACTACTCCTTTTCCATTAATCTTTTCTTTTTCTGAACATTAATATCAACTTTATTTCATCGGTTCTCCATCCGATATACATAATATAACACAGCCTTTTCACAACTTTTGTACAACTCACATCAGAATTACCTGAAAAATACAGACAGGAGGAATTTATGAAATCAAAATTTGAAAAAACAGGTAAAAACCTGGCTCTTCTGGTTAATACATTCTCAGAAAAAGGCAGTATCTCCATAAAAGACATCCAGTCCGTGATTTCCTGTAACCGTCAGAGTGCCTACAATTATCTGAAGCTTTTACAGGAAAAAGGCTGTATCCTTAATAAATATACAGAACACAACCATACTATCTATTCTTTAGAACAAAATGAAGCAGCCGAACTTATCCGCTATATTCCATTAACACTGACCATATTGCGGAAAAATCTGATTATGACACAATTACAAAATGGACCTGTGAGCCGCAATGCACTGTATGACTCATTTACCCTGTCAACTTCAGACTCTTCCCCTGACAGGCAGTCCATGGATATTGCCCTGACGCAGTTTAACAAATTAATAAAGGAACTTATAGAAAACGGGGATATCGAAGAGTCAAAAAGGAACGAAAGAGGTACTTCCATTTTCTCACTTACCACAAAAAATATTCCGTTAAACAGGAAACTAAACCGGGGAAATCTGGAAATTTTTAATGATATATTATCCAATATTTCGCCAGGAAATCCCTATTTTGAAGAATTACATGAGCTTTACCAGGACACCTGCCTCTTGCTTGGCTATTTTAATCATGATACCCCTGACTACGATCATTATCTGATTTACGGAAAGAAAATGAACGGCCGCTCTCTTTCCACAGAAAATCTAAAAAAAATAAGCTCATTGGACTACATGCATAAAGTATTACTTATTAAATACAAAACCAAAAGTGGAAAAATCATCCCCGAACAGCTGGCTGTCGGAAAAATTATTTACAGTATGGAAAAGGATACTTTCTATATTCTGGGAAAATCCATGCGTGGAGAACAAAAAAATACTACAATTAATGTATCCTCTATTTTAGAAGCCGCAGAAACCGATATGATTCATGATTATTATGATTCTGCATATTTTAAAGAACTATTCCGCGATATGTTTGGTATTTCCACAGAAGTACCGGTCAATGTCTGTGTCCGTTTCGATGATGTTGCCAATATAAAAAAGAAATTAGAATATCTCATAAAGCAACGCAGCAATTCAACCATGACACAAGAAAATGAATCTATTATTTATACTGACACAATCAGCGGTCTTCCTGATTTCAAACGATATCTAAGAAAATTTGGCAAAAATGCCCATGTATTAGAACCGGATTCTTTAAAAAAAGAAATGGAAGAATCTGTAGAAAAGGCATTATCACGATATGAAGAGGAGACAAACAATGAATAATTACAATCCTTATACCCGCATACAGACATACTACTCACTTCTCTCACTCCCGGAGGATGACTTTGACGACAACATCGAAGCCTTCGGTATCAGTATGTCCAAAATCCATACACTGACAAATATTCCACTCAAAATCATACGGCAGGATTTTCTGTGTATCTTTCAATGGTACAGCAGTCTGTCAAAAAAAGAGTCACTTAATCTGGAACACGAAATACATCTTAATGATATGTCTGCGGAATACGAAGAAATAAATGAACAATATAATATCGATGAGATTTATGAACATATACTGTCAGGACATTTTTCGGATAAATTTGAAGAGCTTTTAATGAACGGTGCTTTTGATGATATTCCACTTTACATTAATACATCAATTGATACTTATGAAATCTCATTTTCCCCGGACGTATTTTCTGCACTTCAGAACATTGATGACCTGAGTTCAGATGAAAATTTTGGTCCGTTCCGACAGTTTATACAAAATTCAACTTACCCTTATGCCATCAAAGACAGCTATCTTGCTATTCATCATTACAAGCACTTAGATTTAAACAAAACGCTTAGTGATATTCATGCAGCTATTGAAAATGGATATTATGTAAACATTAACTATATTTCTCAGCGAGGAAACCTTAAGCAATATCACATTCATCCGGTCAAAATCACTTATGACACCGATGAAAATCTGTACTCCATCCTTTATTTTGAAAATAACCAAATAGAAAGCCTCCGACTTGATTTTATTGCCCATCTTAATCTGGATACAATACACCATGCTCCTGACAATGCAGAAATGGAACACAAATTATGCGAAATAGCTCCTAATGTATGGGGAAATCTTTTTCACGACGCTCCAAAATCTGTAAAAGTTAAATTCTACAAAGAAGGGCGTGTATGGGAAAAAGTCAGGCGAGATCTTGAATGTCGAACAAATGGAAAGCTTTATGAAAAAAATGGCTTTCTTTACTACGAAGACATCGTATACGGATTCAGTAAATTCTCTAACTGGATCTATGGATATGGCAGTTCTGCCATCGTTATCGAACCAAAATGGCTTCGCCAGCGAATCATTCAATCCCTTCAGGCCAGAAAAAACGCGTGGGAAAATGACTGACCAGGTCATTTTCCCCGCGTTTTTTGTATCTGTCAGTTTTCTTCTATATCTACTGTACCATCTCTTTTTCTATATTTTGACGCTCAAATAATATAAGTCGTCAGGGCAGATATCCTGCCCATGTTTCCAAACAACCGTATATCCATCTACGTAAACTGTTAAAAAGTATCTTTTTTCTTTCAACTCTCCATACCAATTTCCTTTAATATATGGTTTTACATCAAAGAGTTTTTCTTCACCGTTATCGAAAATTATACGCAATGTATAATCTTCTTGCGGAAAGACTTTTATTGCAGTTGGTCTTAACATATTTTTTCTCCTTATCTTAACGACTCAATCAAAAAAATTTTCTCCATTGTTTATAAATATCTAATTTATGTCTATACCCTATCTCTGGTTTTCTTTTTTCTACAAAAAGAAAATGTAGATGTAAGAGCAAAGAGAATTCGTGTTTCAATACCCTACCTCGGGCTTTTCTCTTTTCTACATACACTTGTCAAGGCGAAAAAGAACCGCAAGACAGAGTTTCAATGCCCTACTTCGGGCTTTTCTCTTTTCTACAACAAAAAAAAGAAAGAAGGTGAAAACAATTGAAAAGGTTTCAATGCCCTACTTCGGGCTTTTCTCTTTTCTACCAGGCGGCAAAAATGGCTGAAAAAGAAGCGATTGAAGTTTCAATGCCCTACTTCGGGCTTTTCTCTTTTCTACACTATGGCTCTACAACCCTTGATTTTGCTGGCTTTGCAAATCCATTTTTGCGTGTAATTATCTGACAATTTGATTTTCAACCATTTTTCTCATACTATTTCCCCTGTTCATATTTTAGACACATTTTGTTCTGCTTTGTTCGTTTCCTCTGATATATTTATCTTAACATGATACTTGCCATTTTGCAATAGCGAATTATGGCATACAGAAATTTCAGTTCTAAAACATGTCTTTTGTAGAATTACAAAAATAGTTTTTTGTAAAGCACTTCGTGGGCATCAGTTTTGGACACAAAATCTTTTACCCCGAACTGAAATAACTTCATATTCACGTTTACAATTCTACTACCCATTCGTATCCGTCTGCTGTTTTTCTTCTTACTAACATACCAAATGATACTTCCATGCAGTCCACACCTGCTTCATTAAATATTCTTTCTAATTCCCATTCCTGTTTCGTTATTTCTTTGTCGATTCCTAATTTATTTCTTAGCTAATACTTTTTTGTATCATATAATATTCCATTCTTGATACTGAGTATTATCCCTTTCAATGTCCTACTTCGAACTTTCCTATTTTCTACTTATATTGGCACATTAGTACAAACAACAATCTATAATTTCCAATGCCCTGACTCGGGTTTCTTCCTTTTCTACTTTGATTTAAACCTGAATCCGTGAAGTTCATCCTTTAAGCGAACCAACCTGCCAAGGGCAAGTTGGTTTCATGATAAAA
>ERZ779842.304-NODE-304-length-58115-cov-41.005029_pt1 | contig 58115 bp, 58 predicted proteins | sample MGYA00511095_ERZ779842 | MGnify/ENA primary metagenome ERZ779842 (study PRJEB29588, sample SAMEA2154036) | human gut metagenome | biome: human gut; feature: human-associated habitat; material: faeces | place: Denmark | collected 2008/2010 ... | reverse complement strand
GATTTATGAGGAAATATTCCCTACTTTGTGAAAGTAATCATCCATTACTTGGTAAATATTCTTAACCATCTTAAAAATACACACTTAAATATTTTATAATCAATATGTTATAAGAAAGGTGATTTTAATGAAGAAACAAATAAGGAACAAAAAATAGGAATTAAAGTGATTTCTCATTTTTCTATTTGCACTCTGTTTCTTTCTTTTCGTTTGTTTGCTTTCAGAGTGCATTCCGAGCAATTTTATCTGCTCTCATCATTCGAAGAATTTGCTCCTAACTTTAACTAACAAATTATTTGCAGCTCATAAAGAGAATACAAATTATTATCTCTTGAAGTTGTATTGCTTGTAGCAAAGATAATCTTTTTTGTACAGGCAGCCAAAAATGCCTGCCTATATTTAGTTTAATTTAGTTTAGCATATATAAGGCTAACAAACTAAACCAAACTGGATTTTCATGTTACTTTTTGTGATTTTCCCATTCTACCCATACAGCCAAAAGAGAAGATAAGCTCTTGCCTCTTTTCTCTTTTCGCTGCGATACTCTTTTACTTCATAGCCACCTTTTACACACATCCGTACCGAGCAAACTCCCACATGCTCGCATATCAACTTTCGGTCTGCCCGATGGGAATTGTGTCGCAAAGGTATTTGCCATGTCTTTATTGTATGCAAGGTTGTAACCTGAAGGTTCACTACAAAATCTCCACGCTCCGCTTCGCAGAGGTAGTATTTTGTAGTGAAACCCTGCATACATAGCCATGCCACCTGTTGAAGCGACATAATTTCAATCAAGCCCGAAAGTAAGTGAAATGCTACAGGAGGGAAAGTAACAAACTTAAAACTTGGTATTTATGGCAAATTATGCAACCAACATTTTCCACGCAAGAACGGAAAATAAAACAGACCTCGACAAAATAGAGGCTTTCTTGGATGACACTTTCAGCGAATTTACCAATCGATATGGTGATAGTGTAGATGCAGAATTTTCCTCTCGTTGGGTGTATCCAGAAGAAGAAATCAAAAAATTGGTAGAATCGTTGGAGGACAAAGATAAAGTCTATATCAAGATTCTAACCTATGAATTTGAAGACGAGTACGTGAGCTTTAGAATATTCTCTCAGGGAGAATGGAAGGTCAAATTAGTAACTGAATGAGTAGAAGAAGATAAAGTAAAATTATGGTCTATCCTACACTTTGCTTATTCTATAAGAGACACACGGATGGAACGATTGTCGGTGATTTCGACAACAAAATCACTGTTCGTTTCATCTGTGGCAAAGAGAGAGTATTAAATACTGTGATGAAGTAATTTTTACAATTTTACAACATAGAAACCATGACACAGATAGCAATGAAATTCGTCCAATGGGATGTGCCCGAATTGGAAAAACTGAAAGATAGCAAGGTTTACAAATTACGGGAACGTCTTGATAATGGCGACAAGTTGAGTCGGGAAGAAAAGAACTGGCTCACCCGCAATGTGAAAGAGTGCTGCCATTTCAAAAGAGGTATCGCTTTAATGGGCTACCGTTTTGACTTCTCCGATGTTCTCAAACGGTATTTCGTGAAACAACACGGACATATTGCCGAATATTATGCCATTGACAAAACCGCACTACGTTCTGTCCTATATGGTCGAATTGAAGATATAATCGAAGTACAATAAAAATCAAAAGAAGCATGAAAGTAACAATTGAACACAGCTTTTGCCCCTATTGTGACGAGGTAACTGAACTTTATTTCCGAATCATTAACACGATTCTTTTTTCTGGCAATGAGGCGGAATTGCGTGAAAGCATGAGACAGTTGGAGAAAAAAACTCCACTTGATGAATATTTCACATACGGTTACGGTGCACGACACCTTTGGGTTTGCCAGCGACGTCCCAGCGACAAAACCAAAATATTCGAGCATCGTATTATGATGGTTGAATTTCAATGACACCTTGGACAAATATCATCGACTGGCTGGAATGGAATCACCCATTTCAGCCTTACTTCCATTTTCCTTTTATAACTTTTTCTTTTGGCTGCGCCACTCCCTTTTGTAGAAACCAGCCATTCGCACAAAGCGAATTGGAAACCACTTTGTGAAAAGTCTGGTTCTTCCTGCCGTTTTTCCTTCCAGTTCCATTTTTTTTCGATGCGGATATCACTATCCTCCAAGGATGGGCTACCTACGCTTCTGTCCACTCTTGGCTGACACATTCCTTATGCAGTGGCCTTTTTTCTGATTGGATGGTATTCTGTTTGTTACAGTCTCAATTCAAGCCAGGCATGTCTCGCTTTGGCTTTGCTATTCTTCACTGACTTTCGGACGGATGTTTCGCCTTTGTGCCGACATTTGGATTTGCTCTTTTTCCTTATCATTACCGGTTTACTTGTTTCCCATTTTCCATAATCGCTTTTTATCGAAGCAATCATCATTTTTCCTCTGCAAAGATAGTATGCCGACGGGAACGACATGGTTGTCTTGACCAATGGCGTAGCCGCTTCAATCTTCCTTTATCGAGCCTTCGATTTTACCTGTGGCTAAAAATAAAGCGTATTGACGCGCTATCCTTGGTGCATCCCTTAAACGACATCTACTTTTTAGGCAGTGTAAAAATTGATTTAATAACTTCTAAAAGCAATTCAACATGAAAAAGATTGAAAACAATTTCACAGTAACCGGATTCTTAGGTAAAGACGCTGAAATCCGAGAGTTCACCAACAGCAGTGTCGCACGTTTCCCATTGGCCGTAAGCCGTCAGGAAAGGAATGCCGAGGAAACCAACCGCATTTCAGCCTTTATGAATATTGAGGCTTGGCGTAAAAACGAGAATACTGGGTCATTCGACCAACTGACCAAAGGTACGATGCTCACCATTGAAGGCTACTTTAAGCCTGAAGAGTGGACCGACAAGGTCGGTGTGAAGCACAATCGTGTTGTTATGGTGGCTGTCAAGTTTTATCCTCCTATCGAAAAGGAGGATGTTCCTGAAAAGCCGGTAAAGCCCGTGAAAAAAGGCAAAAAATAATTCTTGCCTTATCATGAACAAAGCGATCTTTTGGTCGCTTTTGTTTTGCTCATGACCGGATTAATACGCATCATACTTTTATAAGTGACTGTTGCGATGCCAAGCTCCAAATGAAATCTTCACCCGGTAATACTGTTATACTTAGCTCCACTTGATGAACAGGCAGATTACGATTTTCAATAGAAAAAAGAAGACTCTCTCAATTCCATACCTCTGAGCAGCTTTCCAGTCCCTCTTATAACCATATTTCTTCCCAAAAGTGAGGTTACGTCCGCCGTCCATTAATTTTAAGTGCGAAGTTAAGTCGGACGTGAACCTGCAAGGCGCGTTTCATTTGCAGTCAATGCCGTTCAAATGAAATCCTTCGGATTCCGCTTCCTCCTTGCATTGTTCTCTTCTTCCGCCTTGTGGTTTGCACGTAAAATCAAATCCCACCGGACGAGGTAAAAGCCTCTGAAGGGAAGGGAAAATAAAAAATTAGAATGTATGAAACAAATAATTTGGTCAAGTGATGCTCTATTGGATGAAACAGCAAGAGAGTATTATCAAAATTTCAAGCGAGAAGAACTGGACGATGATGCCTACAAGGTCAGCGATGAAGAGTGGTCGGACGAAGTGTATAATGAATTGGGGGATGAGCGGCAGAACCTAAACAAGGATGTCAATGGAGTCATTATTGCATTTGGAGATTTAGGATTGTGGAACGGACGCAAACAAGGCTATCAAATTTTGGGTGACAACATTGCCGGGATATTACAATCTACACAGTATGATGCAGAGTGGTACGGTGACGGCTACGATATACGAGGCCGTATGTCGCACCATGATGGCACGAATTATGTTTTGTACCGTGTCGCTGAAAATCGTGACGACGCAGAACGGATTGCCGCAAAAATCTACAACTATGAAATTGACGAGAATGGTTTTCGCCAAGTTACACGTTCCCTCCACCCCTATGTGGCCGCAGTGTATGGCTGGAAAACTCTACAGGACAACCTCGTTCAGGTAAAATAGCCTGTAACCTGTACTTAAACAAATGCCGTAACGCTTTCTCAAGAGGCTGTTACGGCACTTGTGTTTTATGCCGTATATATTCTGCATAAAATGTGGTGGGAAACTATTCCTTTTTACACATTTATGAATGTTCCCGCCCAACTGTTGTAGGTGGCCGCTTGTGCCAGTTTCCTTTTTTAGACTCCGGCCCTCCTTTATAGCCCCATCCAGCTACCCCCTATATTTCTATCCCGCAAGCCTGGTTATTTCCCTGCAAAATTCGATTGCCGACTGTCCGTCCTGTCAAGGACCGCTGACACTTGCTGCTGTAAAATCTTCCTCTCCGAAATATCGAAGAGTGTATTTTCCGCATCCTCCTTGCCCGTTCTGGCCGCCAATCCCGTGGGCAGAAAAATAATCAACCTTTCGGTACAGGAAGTATCGAAGGGAAATAAATAAAATATTAATCTTAAAATTTGAGGCATTATGACATTCAGAGAATTTATGTTAGAGAACGGTTATGAATTGCAAACAACCTTTTGGAATGATTTTTCCATTGCTGACCGATTTGGTCTTTCGGCGATACAGGACACTTTCAGCCGTGCTTTTGAGGAGTGGAAAGAGAACTACAAGTATCTCACGGAACTGGTTTTAGTGCTTAACCATAAGATATGGCAGCATTATGAAACAAGGCCGGAAATTGCGACATTGTATAATACCCTTTGGGCACAAGCCAGTCAATATGCAATGGAGTATCTGAAAGATGACGAGCTAAGCTATTATTATGATGTAACGGATTAAATGTCCCAGCTCCTCCCACAGGAACAAAAGAAAGCCGGCTTTTGTCGGCTGCTCTTTGTGGTCATTCCCTTTTTTATCACTCCGTTTTACCCTTGTATAAAACGAAATTATTTCGTTTCAGGCTGCTACCAGTCAGGACTTGTTTTTTCCTGTGCAAAGGTATTGCCACGGAAAAACATTCAAGTACCGCTACGCTATTTGAACACAATTTTTCAGTAGCTTTCCCGATTTTCAATCGCTCAAATGTCGTATACGCTCCATACCGCAACTGTAAAAATTCTGTCCAAATTCCTTGCCTGCTTTTCCTTAAAGGCAATCTTGAATGCACGTAAAAATCAAATCCCGACTGGAGAAGCCTAAAGGCTTCCGAAAAAAGGGAAAAAAAGAACATGATGTTTAATAGCTAAATTTTAAAAGTATGGAAATTCAATTTGTGATTGTTCGTTCAGAAAATGCAGAGTATTTGTGTCACAATGTAAATGGAACGTATGTGGATGTCAGCGACCCATCAACAGAATTTGTTTCTGGAGAGGATGATTTTCGCTTGGTAGAGCCGGACAGCTCCCTAACGCGGAAAGAATACGAGTTTCGTGGAGAACGCTTTTATCTCATGCCTCAATTTTATGGCAATGGCTGGTTAGCACTTACTTTGCAAAGTGTGGAAGATGAAACAGAGTATATCGTGCTATCCGTCAATTTGGAGAGCATGGATGCACTCGATTTGCCAGACCGTACATTTATTGATGTGAATCATTATCCGGATGCAATGGAGTTTCTGGAGACAAATAATTTAGCGACCTATTCAGGTTACAAGCGTAGAAGCGGATTTGTGGAATATCCAATGGCGGTATTGAATCTTCCTTTGCTTTATCAGCACGCCCCGCAGATTTTCCAAGAGGCGAATATCGAATGTTTTTAAATGGTTTTCTGAAAGTATGGTACTGATGACTACCAAAGAGATACCGTATCGGTTAAATCATATCGGTATGGTATCTTCTTTTGCCCGAAGACAGGTGGCATCCCCCTTTTTTACAGATTGCTCCGTGCCCACTTTTTTAATTTCCTTGTTTCCCTTTTATAGCAGTGTAACTGCCTGCTTCTCTTTTACAGTCCTTATGTAATGAATGTTGATGTTTCCTGTCGTTATCCAGACTTTCGCCCGGTCTTGTTTTCGTGTGCAAAATTACGGCGAACGAACGCTATCCAAGTATCGCTACGCTATCCGAAATGAAATTTGACGTAATCTTCCTAAATCATAGATTTCGGTATTCATAAAATTTCATTTCCGATTCCTTGCACTGCGTTCCTGCTTCGTCGTTTGGGACGCACATGAAAAACAACCCTTCCGGCAAAGTCGAAAGACTTGAAAAAAGGGAAAATAAAAAACTTAATTAAAAACGAAAACGAGTATGACAATAGAAGAAGTATTACAGCACGATTTAAAATTCAGGTATATGTTATTGGGGCGTTTGCAAGCCGACTGTGAATATTATCTTGGCTTTGGAAACAAAAGTTCTCGTCGTTTGTGGGCTGGTTCTGAAAAGACACAAATTGAATACATGACGAAAATTCACGACAGCTTCCGAGAAAACGAAAAACCCGAATGGCTGACAATGGAGCAAATCAAAGAATACAGCAATGCTATGGAAGTAACACAAGAATAATTCAAAAAAAATACCGTAATGACCTTTAACGGAGGTGTTGCGGTATTACAGTATTACAGTATTACAAATAAGGGGCACGAGTTTGAGAACATACCCTCTTATAATTGAGAGGGTAATAATAGCCCCTCTTTTATAATTATATCATTCTATTCCTTTTTTATATTTCTGCAAAAGGAATAGCCTTCTTCTTTTATATTAATTATTTTTCATTTTATCTCCCATCTATTCTTCATCCTATCACCGGTTTGGTTTTATCAGATGCAAAGGTCGGCTATCGCGCTTGATCCTGCTACTTGAAGTGTATTTCTTACAAACTTCTTCCTTCCTGCGCAAGAGTAATTTGGCAAGAAAAGTTGCCGTATGAAGCTGTATCGACATCCGTTTACCGCATCCATAAATCCCAAAACGGTTCAATCAGTAAAGAACCGACAATATGGGAAATAAAAGTTAATACTAACCAATTCTTTAAACATTAAAATCATGCCTAATTATGTAACAAACCGTTTAGAAATAAACGCAGACAGAGAAACAGTACAAAATGTGATGGATTTCTTAAAAGGAAAAACTGATGAAGACAGTACGCCTTGCTATATTGACTTCAACAACATTATCCCTATGCCAAAGGACTTACTGATAGAAGCGTCCACTTCTGGGGAATTTGGTATGCAGTATATCATAGCACAGCAACGTAAACCGTTCAATTCACAGGACGACCTGAAAGTCATTCAATGGATGGAAATTCAGGAGGAAAAAGTCAGGGAAGAAGCATTACAACTTGGAATGACATATCTGAGAAACTGGGGAAAATACGGTTATCCTACTTGGTATGAATGGTCTATTGCCAACTGGGGTACAAAATGGAATGCCTTTAATCAGAATTTTGAAGAACCGAACGTGCTTTGGTTTGATACGGCTTGGGAAGGTGTGCCTCTGCTTATCCAAACACTCTCCGAGATATTTCCGGACGTCGAGTTTCAATATGCCTATGCGGATGAAGACCTTGGTTCCAACGTGGGCAAAGGGACTATCCGAAATGGAGAAACCGACATGACATTCCCCGATAACGGAAGTAACGAAGCCTTTGAAATTGTCTTTTTCGTAAAACCGGGATTAGAGGAATACTTGGAACTGACAGACGAGGGGTATAGGTGGAAAGCCTAAACATCTCCGGACAGACAATATCCGACATGTATTCAGGGTATATCTCAACCGATATATCCTGGATTCCTGTTGCCGGAAGCTCCGTTTATATTTATTCCATTCCACTTCCTTCTTACAATTTCACGCCTCTTGAACCAGTCTTTTTTGACCGTATTTATCCCATCCCTTGGCTGGCCTACTTATCATCTTTGAAGCTGCTTTTACTGAAACCGCCAAACACGCCCTTCAAGAGCTTGCCGACAACCCAGAATACCAGCAATACAATTATAATATCTCCCATAAGTCTTACTTTTATAGTTTTAACAATAATAAAAATACAAAATAATAACCGAAAAACAAATATACGATCCTGATTATCTGAAAATTCTATCAGGAGCCACCTTCATTTGTTCCGTCCTCTTTCGGGTTCTGTTTGACACGCGGACCGCTGGTTTGGCCACGATCAAGTTTTACGCCATATTTATTGAGTATGCGCCAAATAGAACTTTTGCTGCTAAAACCGCTTGCAGCCCAAATGTCATCGAAAGAATGCCCGTTGATATACATATCCACGATTGTCTTATCTCGTTCAGCTTTAGGTAATACCTTCGGCACAGCCGGGGCTTTGATATTCTGGCGTAACTTCTCGACATGAGCGGAATATTTTCGTAGTGCGGCAATTTCTTCCGGAAATGCCCCTATTATCCACAACACATCGGCTGCTGTCGTACCGGGAAATAATTCACCGCGAGTATCAACTCTGTCATGAATGGATATGACACGTACAATTTTGATACGGCATAGTTCGATGAACGCGGCCAGTTCTCTTAAACCGCGTGCAGCATTGCTGAATTTGGATATGACTATTTCATCGCCCCTTTGAAGATTCGCCATAAGCTGTTTCCACATAGGTCTCAATGTTTCATGTTCAACTGTTTCCTCTACGATTTGTACACAACCGTATCGCTGCATCCATTCTCTCTCAGCATCAAAACTGTCATTATTTTCCTTGAATATATAGCCAACTTTTGCCATTGTAATATACACTGTTTTGATAACAAGTGCAAATATAGCACTTTCATTTTAATCTAAAATCATATCGTGGCAAAAATCTCGCTGAATCCTTTTTTTAGCTTTTTTTCTTGCACTTGTTTTCATTGATAATCATATTATTAATATGATACCAAAAATTATACTAAATGCGATATAAAAGAGCTTTTACAATAAAAATAATATATAGATTTGCATCGTTAAATATGAATTGTTAAATATGAAAATTTTAAAATCATACTACAAGACTCCATCATTTTTGACTGGAAGATGTATCGTTTCATTGGCCATATTGGGCCTGATATCATGCAGCGATAGAAATGGCAAATCATTGTCTGAAGCTACGAACGATCCTGCCGGAATATACAGGGAGTACTTATACAATATACGACGTCAGAAAGATTCCTCATTTCAAGTATTGACCAAGCATATCCTACAATGGCAAACTGTAAAAGATTCTGTTTTTAGGTATCTCCGGAATGATACGCTCAGCCACCCCCATTCCAATCAGCGTGAAGAGTGTATCAGACTGCATGATTCTATCCGCACTGAGTTCTCACGCTTAGCCCTCTCAAAGACGCGTACTTATCAGGAACTTTTGGCTCTCAAAGGAGAGTTCTCACCTTATAACAATGATGAGGAACTGCATCATGCCGCTGGAGAAATCCGCCCGTTTTTCAACTCACTGGATAATCTTCCGCTTCATAAGGGTAACAAAGAGGAAATCCTTGCGGCTTACCGTATGTTACTGACTCGAACTATCCGTAACGGCATACATAGCCGCAATGAACTGATTACTTATATCACTAAAGAAGATGCTATATTCCGTGCGTTCCTCTCTCACTTGCACGATTTCGAAGGTGAGAGTATGGCTGACATCACACGTGGTACTGAACAGTGTTGTTCGCAGATATTCTTTGCCGCTGAGAGAAAGGAGATTACCTATCGGGAGGCTATGCTTTATTTGACAATGCGCACCAATCGTCGCCAAATACAAAATATGCAGATTTGTATAGAAGATGTTCGGAACAAAAAAATCAAGACTTCTTCGCAAGCACATGCTTATATATGGATGCTTATCCACCCTTATACTTCACTGGACGGATTCTCTATGACATTGCTTTCCGATAAAGAACGGAAACAACTTGACAGGATGGCGGCACAGACACCTGTGGCGTTCAAAACCTTGAGCCGAATCCTGCAATCGGAAAGTGGTCAACTGACTGAACTGCCAGGAATGCTTATGGATATTTTCATACAGACGCTCTAACAATATAAAAAATGAATATGTTACGACATTTTTTCAATGACTTTATGACATTTGTCCCTCTGCAACTACCGCAACTACTCGATGTGACGACAATGGAGGAAGCACAATTCTACGGTGACTACGCTCTACTGACCTTCCCGCTACGCGACCCTTACGATTTGGAGGAAGTGATGGATCTGTTTGAGGACGATATGGAGCTTATAACTCTCTACCACCACATCCCCACGCACGCTGACAAATTCGGGCATAGCACCTGTGCATACTCCAACCCGGCATTTGGACAGATGTTCAAGATGAATTGCAAGACAGATGCAGACGGTAAGGTAAATAGCATTCTTGTCACCATCTATGATTCTCTTGAGCAGATGTACGGCGAGCTGTGCCTTGATTTGGATCTTCATTCCAAAAGTGGCACATTCAAGTATAAGAAGAACAAAGACGATCTCTTGATGGATTTCCTTTAATGGTCATGTTATGCGGGACACACTATACCGACAAATGGTTTATTGGATTAGGGAATACCGGACATGGATAGAGGTTGTTGATGACAATTTCTATAAGGAGTATGCTTTGTCAAGAAACGGATATATCAATTACATTGTTTCCCGCACGTTGGTACTGCGGGCTTACAAAGACAAAGGCTCATACGCCAAAGGCATGACATGGACAATTCCGGAACATAAACTGGATAAGGCATTGGCAGCCTACCGTAAGCAGGAGCATACGTTCAAGCAACGTATTAAGAAAGCAGCGATATACCTTTCACCGAGGGACGCCGAAGTTATCATCCTATTGGCCACCCACAATATTGTCCAATTAGAGTTGATGATATCCCCCATTCAAATACGCGAGAAACCCTATTATTTATGATTTGGAATATACTACAACTTATCTTCTGTATAACGCTTTTCGTATTGCCATTAGCATTGTACAAAAGCCACCGTTCTTTTATGGTAAGGTTCTACGATGCTATGATACACAGTGTAAAGGCTCGTAAACTATATGTACAGATCGTATTGATTCTGCTATTGCTCTTCCACTATGTTTACATCAGCGGACATGTTGGCGAGTTCGGTGTTTTTCTTTCAACTGCTATCTGTGCCACTATATATTCATTTAGGAGAGCGGACAGATTGTTAAGAGGTTTATGTGACCGACCATGTATGTTTGTCATACTCTCATTGGTGGCTTTGGCCATCAGTTTTGTTCCACACTTGTACACAACGGCGGTAACTGCCGCCTATCTTCTTTTGGCTGCCCTGTTCTATCCCTCTGTTCGGGTTATGACCGAATTTCAGGACATAGGCATAACCTCTGAATGGATGAAATTCCCCAGACTATTAGCCGAAAGTTATTATGACCATCATCACGCGATATTGCCGCAAGATGCGGATAGCGGCAACACTGATATATCCGCACAATAGTAATAATTAAAAAATGAAATGAAAATGAAAACCAAGCAGAAAATAGCTGTCCCTATATTGGCAGACAGAGAAGTATTTGACTACCTCAAGGAGAAAGTCGGTGAACGAAAAACAAAGACAGAAGCCTTCTGTGATTTATTGGATAAATCTTTGGCAGGTTTTGTTTCCCCTTTTTTAAGGAACAAAGGCTACGAACTTCAACCCAACCAGTGCCACGTGACTGTTTCTGACCTTTCATCGGAATGGCATTGGCATAGGGCTACTGTCCGTTCTTTTTTGGATGTAATGGAAGAGTTCGGCTTGTTGAATCGCATCCGGCTTTCCAAAAGCGTCATCATTACCATGACTGTGCAAACCAGCCAATCCACGGAGTCTTGCAATGGACAGAAGAAGTTGAACCTTGCAGAACAGCTACGTGAGGCATTGTCCGATTGGATAATCGGCAAAGTGTCCCTTGACGAGATCGGAATCAAGTGTGAGCAACTTGTTCGTCGGGCAATGGATGAAGCTGGCATATGCGATAGCTGCCCATCTCCGGACAGTATCACTCGCATCAATCCGGCAGCGGATGATGATGAACGAGCTGTCAAGATTCGTATGGTAGCTTTGGAGTGCATTACATTTGCCGCTATACAACGGGCACTGCGTAAGTCGAGATTCGATGACAGTGCAGAGTTTATGGACTACTTCCGATTGGAATTGTATGGGGACTGGACAGGACTTATTGCAACTTCGAAAGGTATTGCCGGGCTTATTCTTGATGTAGATAGGGATGAAAATTCCGATTATGATGAAGATGACAGGGAGTTCCTTAAAACGCTTTTTAAGCCTTTTCTGGCATTTGCGGCAAAGGCACAGGAGGCAACGTATCAGATTGGAGGTTGAAAACAGAATGTATAACCGCAACAATCCACTTTTGTATCCAGTGAAGCCCCCCTGCCAGTTATAGAAGGCATCCGGGCTTGCCCGCCTGCCACGAACAAAGGGAAGGGGGAGCCTAATACCCCACCTGCCTGACGTTGGTGGGAAGGGTGTCCGAACAAGCAGCAAGCTGGGACACGGTAGATTGTCCGAAACAATATGAAAAACGTATGGCAAATCAAAAACAGGTACTCGACGTGCAGGTGTCGAAAGGGATTACCACCGCCCAAAGTAATGAACATCTGCGTGACCGTAGTGAAAAGGCAGAGAAGTACGCTATGAGTAAGGGAAATTATGATCCTACGCGTAAACGGCTGAACTTCGAGATTGCGCCCGGAGGTAAAATACATCCCATCGACACAAGCCGTAGCATTCCCAAACGGATGGCGGACATATTAAGTCACCGTGGAATCAAAGATCCTAATGAGGGGCTGCTCGAACCAAAATACCGCACGGTGGTAAATATCATCTTCGGCGGTTCACGGCAGCGAATGCAGGAACTTGCTTTCGGTACGCAACAGGTGGACTTTGAAAAAGGTGCGGACAATACCCGCATCGAACGGAAGCGTGACATTGAACGCTGGGCCAAGGATGTTTATTCATTCGTTTGTGGCAGATATGGTGAGCAGAACATCGCTGCATTCATTGTACATCTGGATGAATTGAACCCGCATATCCACTGTACGCTTCTGCCAATCAAGGATAGTCGCTTTGCGTACAAGGAAATCTTCGCCGGTAAGGATAAGTTTGAATATAGTGCAAGAATGAAACAACTTCATACGGACTTTTTCGCAGAAGTCAATACAAAGTGGGGAATGTCAAGAGGAACAAGCATATCCGAAACGGGTGCACGGCACAGAACGACTGAGGAATACCGCCGAATGTTGTCTGAAGAGTGTACAACAATCGAGGATAATATCAAACTCCATCAACAGGTATTGGGTGAACTTCAATCAGACATCCGGTTGGCAGAACGCAGAGTCAAAGGGCTTACGACAATGGTTAGCAATCTTGAAAAGCAGAAAACTGAAAAAGAAACCTTGTTATCGGCAGCCGAGTACAATTTAAAAGAAAACAAAGGCAATGCGGCAGAATTGGCAATCCAAATACAAATGTTGGAAAAAGAGCTGCAAGGAATCATCAGACAACTGGCAGACAAGCAGGAAAAGTTGCAGACGGCTGACCGGCAACTCATCGAACTGAAAAAGGATATGGGAGCCATTGAAGAACGTACCGAAGAACTCAAAGAGGAGGCCTATCAATATTCCCGTGATGTACACTCCAAAGTGGATAGCTTGTTTAAAGACGTCCTACTGGAGAGTGTAATCAGCGAGTATCGTAACGCATCGGCACAAATGAATGTTTCAGAACGGCAGTTCTTTGACGGTTCACTGGTACAGTCTATCGCCGAGCGGGGTACGGAAATCATGCACTGTGCGACAATGCTATTTCTCGGAATGGTAGATGATGCCACTACATTTGCCGAATCACATGGTGGTGGAGGCGGAGGGAGTGACCTCAAATGGGGACGCGACGAGGACGAGGACAATCGAGCATGGGCACTTCGCTGTATGAGGATGGCGAGCCGCATGATGCGCTCGACTATCGGCAAGAAATCTAAACGGTAAATGGCATACGCTTTACACCAGATTAAAAGTATAACTAATGAAATCATTGGAATATGACGAAACAAATTATTTTCATCTTCGCTTTGCTCTGCACGTTGCAGGCACAAGCAAGTGTACAACCCGTACAGAAGGACACTGTACGACACACTATTCATTATGAAGTAGCGGAATTGCTTCAACCGATGCAGCCCGTCTATCTCAACGGGGTGCTACTTCCGGCATCTCGAACCGGCAACTGGTTTGTTAGCATATCCGGAGGTGCGACAGTTTTTCTTGGTACACCTCTCGGTTGTGAAGACCTTTTTGGACGAGTGAAACCTTCGTACAGCCTCGCCGTCGGCAAATGGTTTACTCCTTTGGTCGGCGCAAGGGTAAATTATAGTGGCTTGCAGTTTAAGGATGCACAATTATCTACGCAGGACTACCATTATATCCATGCAGATCTCCTGTGGAATCTCCTTGGACGCAGATATGCCCGACAGGAACAGGTACGTTGGAGGCTTGCACCCTTTATGGGTGTCGGTCTGCTACATAACGCCACCAACGGGAACAATCCCTTTGCGCTTTCTTACGGCATACTAACACAATACCGTATTTCCAAACGGGTTAGTGCTATGCTGGAACTCTCTAACACAACTACATTCCAGGATTTCGACGGATATGGCTATCCAAACCGTCTGGGCGATCACATGCTTTCGCTGACTGCCGGATTCACCTTTCATCTCGGTAAGGTCGGCTGGAAGCGCGCAGTGGATACGGCACCATACATCCATCGGAACGAACTGCTTGTCGATTATGGCAACTTCCTTTCGGAGGAGAACAGGCGTTATGTGGGACGTCACAATCAAGATAAGCGAACGCTCGTGGAATTAAAGAAAATTCTGGAAATCGAAGGACTACTCGATACATATAGCCATATCTTTGACAACGACGATATAACCGGATGCAGATATCCTATAAATAATTATAGCGGTTTGAACTCGCTTCGTGCAAGATTGAAGCATAGCTATTGGGACGGGTCGTCACCTCTTGACACGACTATTCTTCAGACAGAGAATGGAAAGCCATCATATAATTACACGGCTTCCCGAAATGTGCAGTCCGCCCATCAGGACACCCTCGCTATGGATTCCACGGTTCTTTCATACGCTGATGGAGAGTGCATCGGTACACCCATCTATTTCTTTTTTGCTCTCAATACGACACATCTGACGGATACCTCACAGAGGCTTAATCTTGACGAACTGGCTCGTGTAGCTAAGAAATACAGTTTATCCGTGAGGGTAACTGGTGCTGCTGACAGTTCTACAGGAACATCAAGTATCAATGATTCTTTGAGTATATCGAGAGCAGGTTTTATTACCGCAGAACTGGAACAACGTGGAATACCAGCCAAGCGGATTATCAGAGTTAGCAAAGGTGGAATTGCCGACTATACGCCCGTGGAAGCCAACAGACATACGAAAGTGGAGTTGTGTTTTCCAAAAGCGAAATAGAAATTTCGCATAATTGATGTTTAACTTTGTCATAATCAATGAAGCCTCTCCGCTGTGAAGCGAAGAGGCTTTTTCGATATGGTACACGTGAAGTTCGCCATTTTCCTACTGTCAGAACCAGAATGAAAATTATTTCGATGCTTCGAGTGACTCTTTTCTGAACTGTTTGAGAAGTTTTTCAAGTTCAAGTGATACTTTGCGGGCACGAGTTCCGGCAGCTTTGTTGCTTTTCTCCATCTGGAGGTTGGCATCTTTTGAGAATTGATCGAACAATTCACAGATTTGTGTAAATGTTTTTTCCATTGTTATGTTCTTAATATTATATAATACGCTGGCAAAGATAGCAAAAATATTTTTTTAGGACTTATATTAGCTCTGTTATATATTTCGCCTATAATATGATACCCCTTTTTATGTTTTTCCATTCTGAGTATTCCCTTATCGCACCATCGGCAAATCTGGCCGAAGAGATTTTATATGCAAAGGTACAGTGTCCGGACGATTGTCAAGCACCGCTATGCTAACGGTTCCTGGATATTTTACGGCAGCCTTCCTCAAATCAAAGATTGACTTTCAGTCCCCTTCTCATTGCAAGGTATAAAAGGACAAGCCTGCTTCTGCTCTTACATTCGAAGGTTGGGTATTCCGTTCCATTCCATTTAATGTTTACTTGTCTTATCGCCCTTATTCCACTGTTAATCCTGCATAAAAATCAATCCCCGGCAAGAAGCCGAAAGAGCTTCAAGCAAAGGGAAATAATAAATCAAAGAATATGGGAAAATACGATTTTATCAAGTTGGGTAATCTTCTTTATTGGCATGACCCAGATAGTGGTCTGTCTAATGGGGTTTACCAAGTGGCTTCTATTCCGGAAAACATTGAAGAGGATAGCGTTATTTTGATTGCATCTGATACTTCGGAAGCGGAGGTTTTTCCTTCTGAATTATCACCGATACATACCGGTAGAAGTCATAAAGAAGACTTTTTGCGTTGGAAAACAGAACGTGAAGCTGAAGGTATTGAGTTTTACGACCACCTTTCCAAGGTGATGGATACGGAAAACGACTTGAGTGTGGGAGATATGGTGGCGTTTACAAACGATTATGGAGTGATATTTGGACCTTGTGAGGTCTTAGCTTTTGGGAATCTCTGTAATAGTGGCAGATGTGTATATATTGACAGTGATTCTTATTGGTTTCCTAACCGTCCCGACCAACTCACCATCATGAGAGGTGCGGAATGACAATAACATATCCACCTGTAGCCAAAGCGGGTGGATAGCATTTCCTTGTATTGTATATTCAGCCCGATTACTCTTATAGCCATGCTCCACCGAACTCCCACAACCGGTCCTATTCCTTTTTTACTCGTCGTACTCCGTTTCTAAACAGTATAACACATTTATTGGCCTGACATTCTTGAAATTCACAACGGAAACAGCTTGGTTTCCGTGTGATGAAACACTTGAACTGGTATGTGAGAAATTCCCAACACTATGTTATTTCTATCAATCGGAAGAGTCGGGTCTGGCGGAGTACTGGACAAATGACCAAGAGGGTAAATACTTTCCCGACAAGTACATTGCAGACCTATGTACTCCAGACGACAAATGGTACAAGGAATATTTTGTCAACCAGACAGAAGTATTCAAGTGGTTTGAGGTGATAAGCGGTCAGTCTGTCGAATCAATAACAGAAATTCTTGCTATTGCCGAACAACGGAAAGATGAAAACGACAATTCTTTCTGTAACATCTATGAATATGCCGCAGGCTAAGACTAATCCGATGCAGAAAACGAAATGACGGTATGCTGACAGCGTGCAGCGAACTATCATTATCCGATAAGCTTCTCTGATTTGCCATGCAGATTGGGGAGACTTTGTCGCCTTCAGTCCTTTTATACAGTCTCAGAGTGCTTCTCCAGTCTTTTATATTCTTCCAATCCGGATATTCTTTATATCGCACATCGGCAGTTCTTATCTGAGAGATTTTGTATGCAAAGATACAGCTTTAGAATGGTCGTCAAGTAACGCTGCGCTAACAGTTCCCGGATACTTGTGGCAGCCTTCCGCATATCGAAGATTTGGGTATTCCACTTCATTCCATCCACTGTTTACTTGCCTTATCCATCCTTTCCTTGCTGTCAATTTCGCATAAAAATCATTCCTGACAAGAAGCCGGAAGAGCTTCAAGTAAAGGGAATAAAGTTTAATCATTTAAATTTCAAAATTATGCACAGCCGAATTTTTCAGATTTCTAAAATGTGGATAGAAAAAGAAAACTATCTGAATGAAGACACTCTCCATCAAGGAGATGGCAGTTTCTATGACTATTGTGCGGAGATAGATGACGAAGAACGTAAGGAGGATATTCGTTATTTGGTCAATACTGCTCTACCAAAAGATATGTTCGAACTTGTAGGTGATGACACCATACGCTACATTGGTGGTGTGGAACAATGGAAAGAGAACTTTGTGACTAACATCCGTAAGAAAGCTGAAGCTATTACGACGGAAAATATGTTGGAGTTTGTAGGCCCTGTTTATCAACTTGAAAAGGCATTGGAAAATCCATTGGATATTGCGTATCATTTCTATTTGGACGGAGAGGGATACCAGTCATTTGCCGAAAAATCTTTTGCATTTATGGAGTTTGTCTGTACGCTTGAACCGGGAACGATACTCTATATCGGAGGAGTCATCGACTATCACTTCTGATACTCCATATAATTTTTTTAAAGCCACCCGCAACTCAAGCGGGTGGTTATCATCTTCCTATATAACAGTCCGGTTACTTTTATAGACCATGTTCTGCCGAACCTCTGTTACCAATTCACAGCCTCTTTTACCGATTCTATATTACCTGTTCTAATTGTATTACATTCTCACAGTCCCGACATGCACCATTGTTTGTTTCGTGCGCAAAGGTACGGTGGCAAACGATGTTCAAGTACCGCTGTTGCTACCTGAAATGAAATTTGACGTAACCTTCCGCAATCACAGATTCCGGTATTCATAAAATTTCATTCCGGTTACTTGCTCATAGTTCTTGCATCCACCGTTGAAAATGCACATGAAACAACCTCTTGGGTAAAGTCGGAAGGCTTCAAGAAGAGGGAAATAAAAAACAACCTAAAAAAATAAATGCAATGAGAACTAAAACACTCTACAGATGCGATGCACAGAAAATAGACATCAGTCGTTTCCCTAACTTTCACATAACAGGAAGTATAACCGGAATGAAGAAACTCTATTATGGCAAGAATGCTCTATTGGTACGTTGCGGAAGCTGGATTTACAACGTGTCAAGTGAACCCGAAGTTTATTATAATATAGCACATTAGTAGTATGAAAAAAGGTTATAAAAAAGATTTTCAGAGTTGGAAAGGTATAGTAACTCTAAAATTACTTTGCTGCAATATAGCAGCAGGTCGTTTTGATTGGAAGAAATATTGTACGCCACAGCCTTATTGTGGTCAGGAGATTTGCGTTATACCGCTACATTGTTCTTATGGACAGATAGGCTACACTGTGTATTTCCCTTATTCTGATATGCCGGAAGTGGAATACGATTGGGAAATGAACAAATTAACTATTGACAAAGAGAATTGGGAGAATTATTTACAGAATTAATATTAAAAATATGGCACAGAATTTTTATACCAAATGGCAGAACGCAATCCTTGCAGATGCAGGAGTCTATGTTTCAAAAAAATACCGCAGTTTCCAAACGGCCTTAGTACGTGAGATTTCCAAGTACGCAACAGCCGTTGGCGCAAAAGTAACATTCAACTTAAAGGGGCATTATAATACCTCTTGTTTCATAGAACGTAACGGTAAATTCGTTTACATCAGTCACTCTTCCGGTTTGTCCCGAATGGGTAGCGGTGTAAAAATAGAACTCGATTCTTTCTTAATCCGGACAGCCCAACACGCGAAAGATTACAGAGGGGGACATAATCAGTATTGCGATATAACAAATTTACAGTCTATGATAGATAATTTGTTAGAGTAATAAAATAAATTCAAGAAAAGGTACGGAGCAAACAGCTCCGCATCTTTTTCCGTTTTATCGGCGCATTCCGCCGCTGTACTCTGCTTCTTGTAGCTCTTCCCGGTATTCCTCCATATTATTCAGCTTTTCGTTCACGGTTTGCAGGTTGGCATCCAACGAAGCATTATGGTCGTATGGGAAACGATGTTGTGCGACAAGTCCCGCATTAGTAACTGGCCCGATATCTATCATGTCGGATTCTTTATTATAGCTGACATACAGCACATCACCATTCGGCATTTCAAATGCAGGAATCTTTTGTTGTGTCATGATAGCGAATTGTTCCGCAGCCATCTCCTTGGCTACCCCTTTTAACGTATCTCCAGCATGTTCGATACCATAACGCCTGATATGGTCGCGTACTTCCTTTTCCGTGAATTTCAGCATCACTTCATAAGTTCCTCCGACACTCCCATTGTACACCACAGCAAAATCCTTGTCCTCAATCAAAAGATTGTCTCCTCGGTTCTGTATGGGAGAAGAATAAGTATATTCTTCGTTAATGCCGTTACCGTCATAATACTCCTTGGCGAGAGTCAGCAGTCCTTCGTAGTCCCCCTTATCCTTGAATGCGTCCAACCGCATCGTGTCATCGGTAAGCTGAAGATAGGCCACGGAAGAATAATACACTTTTTCTTTCGGTGCTACTGTTTGCTCTTCATCAATGTTCTGCTCCAATTCCAGTGCAATCTTATCCACCTTTTGGGTAATCAGAGAAGCCGCTCTTTTCACATCCAACAGAGTTGTCTTGATGAATTGTGGCGATTCCTTCAATTCGTCGAGCCATCCTTTGAGGTAGGCACAACTGTCCTCTTTTATATGTTTCGTCATGCCGTAACGTTGGGCAACCAATGCGCTGCCTAACTCGGCTACCAATTCTTCGCGCGCATACTCTGCCGAGCCGAAAGTTGTCGGCTTGATACGGTCGAGAACTCCTTCCGCACCGGTCGAGTGTGTCATCTCATGGAATAGTGTTCCATAGAACGCCTCTCCAGATTTGAACTGTTCCTTTTCCGGCACAACGATTTCATTTCTCGATATAGAGTAGTAAGCGTTATCCTGATGCTGTGGTTTGATCGGACAAATCCACAGATTGTCCTTTATCAGCGCATCGACGGGAGCGAAGCTGAAATACTCTCCGTTCTCAATATTCGGTAGCGAATACTCCTTTTCGAGTTTTTGCCACAGCTCCGGTCTTGCCTCCTGCAAGTTGGTCTGTGCCACGTTAAAGACTCGGAATACCTGCATCTTAGGATAAACATTGTATTCCTTCTTCTCGTTATCAGATAGTTTTTTGTAGTCATCATACTTAATCTTCTCACCAGAATCCTTGTGTATGCAGGTGAATGTAGTCAGCATGATTGGGAATGATTTCTCTCCACGAAGTACAGAAACACGAGGTTTCTCCTGATTGTCCTTATCGGATTTGTTGAGCCGTTGTACACACTCAAAAGTGCAGAAGCGCGGAATCTTGTAACCTTCCTTTTCACAATGTATAAGCAACATAATGGCATTCATACCATTATACTCGCGTCCGGAAAGATTGCAGGGCCATTGTAACGCTCCTTCCGTGAACCATGGCTTTCTCCAATCCTTACGGATACTCTCGATTTTCTCAATCATCATTTCAGCGAAGAGGTCTAATGCTTTATCTTCGCTGTTCGGCCCGTCCGTGTGCTGTTTTTTATATCCGGCCATATCCTTTACTGATTGGAATTAGACGAATCTGCTACATACTGTACAAGTTCTTCCACTTTGCATGAAACATTCAGCTTTCCGTTATATGCCGAAAGGGATATTTCACCTTTGGCATCCACTCGCACGCCCGGCTGTAACCATGCTTCGCGTTCTTTGCCAAAACAGAAAAAACGTACCCATTGGTATTCAAAGCCATCCTCTACTTTCTCCGTACTGAATGCCGAAAACATTGTGTAAGGCTGGTCTTTCTTATCCCTTTTTTCCTCGATATGCTGCCCGACCTTACCTCGAAATACTAATTCGCCCTTGACCGTATCTTTCGCATCTGCCGTAGCTGTACGAATTTCGTTAATAAAAAGATTGAAATAAAGTTTGTCACCACGGTGTTTGAGATACATTGTCCCCGAAACCTCGATGCGGGAACCATTTCGATATTTGGAAACCTCCTTTCCGGCAGTATCTTTGCTGACATCCACCTCAATAGGCATAGTCTTCCCGTCAGTGTCAGGGATCATTACTCGAAGAGGAAAAACCAGGAACGTTTTCCCTTCCTTATTGGTGCGTATCGACGCATCACGTCCGATAACGCCACATACCGTAACATTACATTTTATCATTTCTATTGTCTTTTAATGTGATACATAATCACCCGACAACTGTGTTGCCATGATTTGTTGTTGAACTGCTAAATCATTGCTCTTAATCGGGTGCTCGTATCATTGCCCAGATCAGCCATCCGGCAAGGAACAGTTGAACGCTCACGATAATGAGCGTTGCTACCCAGCCGAAGAGTTGGTAGCAGAGCAGGACATACAAGGCAAGGTAGGACAGTCCGAACAGACATCTGCATAGCTGTATCATCACGCATTTTACCATATCGCCACGCTTCTATCTTTTTAGGTTCTCTGTCTGTCCCTGCTGTTGGGACATCCCTTGTTCAAAATTCTGTGAAGCCGCTTCCGAGAGGATAACCGTATTCAGCATACCGGTTACACGTATCCTTTTGGCTTCTTCTGTGAGAGTATTGTTATTCAGTGTTGCCGACAGACGGCTTAACTCCGCAGTAGTCAACTCACGTGACATGCGCAGTTCTCCATTGTTCACTCGCAGAATAGCCTTTCCATTTTCACTGATTGCCAGTTCGCAGTTTTTCATGCCCGGTAATAATGATTTCAGATTGATGCGTCCACTATCCATTTGTTTGGATATGGCAGTCTTTTGCTCCTCCTCGTTCTTGTTGTCGATTTGTACGGCCAATAGCATAAGGGAACTAAAGGCTGTCATCGCCATCTCTACTATAGGGTCATTGCATCCTGACATTCCCACACCGCTATCCTCTGACGAAAGCAACTTCTTCATCCATCCGTCGGGCGAAAGGTTTTTGCCAGCGGCATTCTCTTCTGTTCCTTTATATCGGGTGAGCAGGCTGTTCCCGTTGTGCAACACTTCCAATTTGATATTACCTTTCTGTGCGATTTCAGTCAGATAAGCCGCAGGGTCGATGTCACGCTTTGTTCCGTCTGCATAGAAGTTTGTCACGCCGAAATGTAGATGTTCGCCCGTTGTACGTGTACCTGTGTTGCCCGATGTGCCGAGCTTCCCACCGGCTTTTACTACATCACCGACCTTTACAGTAACTTCCTTAAGGTGCATATAAGTACATTGTACCTTGCTGCCATCCGTTCGGGTATATTCCACAGTCAGCGATTTCCCACCGGGCGTGTTCTTATTCTGATTCACAGCCACCACCTTCCCGTTGTTCTCAGTAGCCAGTACCGCATCGCCATTGCAACGGATATCAATTCCCTTGTGCATCTGTTGTTTCGTGTTGTCCATCGGATCTTGCCGCATACCGAAAGGCGAGGTAACAAAAAGAAACTCTTCACGCTCTACCGGGAATGAGTACTCCGCACCATACTCTGAATTTTCAGACGTTCGGAGAGGATTATGTTCCGTACCGAACCGCTTACCCTGTGTCTCCATTTCCTGCATCACCAGTTTGTCATACTGCTGTAAGCCATTTTGCTCTATAATCCGTTGCAGACTCTCGGCATATTCTCCGCCTGTGGCATAACCGGCCTGTTCGATATTTTGTGTCCAACCCTTGTAATCGTCGGGCGAAAGTGCAAAACATTGGGCATAGCGGCTGTTTTCTTTTAAAAAACGGGAGTGGTGTTCGTATGAATCACCCACACTGTCATAACTGCAAAACTTCTCATTCGGCTTATCGTCAGTATATATACCATACCTTCCTCCTTCGGCAATCCATGCAGGCGTAGCCTTGATGCCAAAATGATTGTTCTCGTTCTGCGCCAAACGGCTTTGCCCGTTGGAACTTTCCAGTATGCCTTGTGCCAACGTCACGGATGCGGGGATTCCGTACCGGCGCATCTGCTCCATAGCATACTCTGCATATTTCATTGCGTATTGTTGGTTCTTGCTCATTTCCTTACTTCTTATCTATGAAAACCTCTGTGTGTTTCTTGTTCCTCCATGTCACTTATAGCAACCCGTGCCCCGGCACGGACGAGCTTAGACAGATAGTTGTCGAGCTGCTCCGTTGAAAATTCCGTTGAAACCGTAATGTCCCCTTCTGGATACTCTTTTAGGGTTATGCCCAATATCTTTGCACCCTGTACCGCATCTTCGTTATAGAGCCGATAACCATCTTTCGTGCGAAGCAGTTGCAAGGCATCGGGATGATTCGCTTTAAGTTTGTCCCACAACTGCCGTTCCGGTGAAATACCCTTGTTGTCTGATTCCGTCCGTTCCTGCGCTACCGTTTCTATCGGCCACAACTCTGCTTCTTTCTGTTGTTTCTCTCCGGTGTGTGCCTCCTGCGATTGTCCTTTTTGTAGTACGTCTGCGAATAAGGTAGCTGCCAAATGACGTTTGTAGCTGTCACGCTCTTCCGCTATCCACATCCGCTGCCACTGTTGTGGAGTGACACTTCGGGCAGGCTGTTTCTGCCCATCAATAGTTGCGACGCATTGTATGCCGTCTTGTTTGGTTTTGAAAACCGAAACACGCTGGATACGGTTCAAGTCTATTTCCGGCATTTCGCTGCTGAACAAATCCACCTTCAGGTCAGGTTTGACCTCGGCCAGCGCATAATACTTGTGCGCCAGTTCCATCCGAACCTTACCGATGTTATCCATCGCTTGCTTGAGTGTTGAAAAGAAGCGGTTTATATCTTCTTTATCAGGATAGATGCTATATCCGCTCTTATTTTCGGGTTTGATATAAAGTGCCCATCGTTTCTTATCATCTTGAATCATCTCTACGTGGTCAAATCCGATCTCATTCGCCTGTTTGACCGCTGACGCCACGTCCAGTGTGGAGAGCTTCTCCATCGCCCAGTTCTTCAGCCGGGCCAGCATAATCATCTTCTCGGCAAAATAACTGTCATCGGGTCGATAACCTAATGCACCATCCGTATTGTAGAAGCGTACCTGCTCGATTCCATCTTTCTGCAACGCTCGCATGATACGTCCCTTGTTCATTCCCGGTATCTCGTTATCTACCTCTGTAGAAGCCCCTGCTGGAAGAATTACATCTGCGGTTTTTGCCTGTGGATCAATAACAAGCACAATTTTTTTCGTTTCTTTATCCGGATGCTGCCGAATCTCGTTCGACACAAAATAATGTTTGGGCATTTGCTCCTGCATGGTTGAAGTGTCTCGCCGGTTGCGCATGGTGGCGTATTCGATTTTCTCGCCCCGTTCCGCTTTATTGATTACTTCGATGGCATTGTTCACGTCACTTTCGAGAGCGTCCATCAAGTTCGGGTTCTCTTTCAGCTCCCGGCACCAGTATTCCACTGTCTTCAGACTTTCTTCAGACAACCGTGCTGGCAACCCCAGTTCCAACATTTTAATCCCTGAAGCCAGTTCCACTACCAACCGTTCCTGTCTGACAGCATCCTCCGAAGGAGCCACACCGTTCTTCATCACCATACCTTCACGCGCTAACCGTTGTTGGTGTCCGGTAGCACTCACGATTTGCCGCAAGGCTTCCTGTATATAGTCGTGATAATGTCTGAACTCTCTTTGTCGCGGCATATAGACCGCATCCTTATCTGTTTCGTAGTGGGGTACACCGCTTCCATCCAAACGAACAGGCACAAGGTTGTCTCGCATCCTCAGTAGGAAGTCGTTGAATTGAATATGCAACCGTCGGTTGTCAGCTTCCGTATATCCTCTTTCCACTGCACTTCCATACCGCCGCAACGTCGTTTCGTATCGCTCCTTATCCACGTAGGGTAGTGTCGTCTGGTCAATGTTGAACAAAGTGCGAATTTCACGGTTATGTACACCTTTATATAATTTTTGTTCCTCTTCATACAGTTTCATGTAGTCATCACGACTGATAACCTGTTCTGGATTATTGCGGTGAACGTACTTGTTCCAATTATAAAACAAAAATGGAACGCCTTGTTCATTCTCACGCACCGAGGCTCCTTGTGCCTTGGCATCGCTGAATAGCGTGAACTGGTTGGTTTTGCATCCATTTTTATCAGAATGCAGCGTCATGAATAGTGCATTGAATGCGCTGACAGAAACACCCTTTGGATAGAGGCGCGGGTATCCCTTTCCTGATGCGTTGAGCCAGTGTCCACCGGCATTCGAGGCTTCACTCAAAGCCGTAGAAAGCAAGGTGATTTGTTTTTCCTCGGCTTTCTTTTCGATTTGCGATTTTTCTTTCATATCGTTTATTTGATTATAGGATTATTGAATACCCCGTGGGCGCACGATGGTTTCCAGTTTTCCGTCCTCATAATTCCGTGCGGCAGCCTGGCGAAGCTGGTCGTTCTTGGCAAGGACAGCATTTGCCAGCGTGTTCAAAGGCAATGCCCCGGTACGGTAGGCTTCTGCTACAATCGGTGACAACTGGATGGTACACGGTACTCGGTCTATCGTGGCAATCAACGTACTATCTTGCAATACAGGGTTTACTATACGTGGGTTCAGAGTTTCATTTGTATAGCGTCGGTACTGCACATTGTTCTCATTTGTTACGTTCAGTTTTCCCTCTGTTCGTTCTTTCAAGGCTTCGTGTCCTGCCTTATTCAACAAGTTCATACCTCCCAGGCCTATCAGGAGCATTTTCAGCAACGGGTTACGCACAAACATACCCGCCACAATGCTCGCTATCGGTAACATATTGTCTTCCAAATGCAATGATTCTGTCTTGCCTGTGAATATTCCCAGTAGAACATCAGGGAGCATGGCCATTACATAACCGAGATTGCCTGTGATATTACCTATGCCATCCAGTCCCAGCATACCAAGCAGTCCGCCCCAACCGTTTCCGTTTCCCTGTGCTACTTGCGCACTTTGTATCGTTTGTACATGTTGTTCCGCATCATTGGCAGGAACAACAGTTTCATGCTTCTCTTCTTTCATAATTTCATCCTGTTCTGTCCTGACCATTTTCGCTTTGTCACATTGTTCCAAAGACTGCAAGTAGGCTTCTTCCTGTCCGGGAGCAACAACAATCGGCACATCCTTGTACCGTTCCTCATATTTCTGTTCTTCCTTGCTCTGTACATTCGGCCACAATAAACCGCTATTCTGGTTTTGTGTCCATTCCATGAAGTCAAAGTCCATGACAGGGATTTTCTTTTTCAGTTGCTTGTTGTCTGTACCAATCGCCGTGTTCTCTTTGATTTGTATTTGGGCTGCCTCTTTGCGAAAATCGTCGAATACGTTTCTGTCTCTGCCGAACACTCCTTTACTGATGCACTGTTCTACTGAAAGGGTATCAGGCTTCTTGCCTTCAAAATGATTGGTGATGGCTGCAATAGCCACATCTGCACCGGTAAACTTTGCCAGTGCCGTCCATGAACCAGTACCACCCATCATCAGGGTATCTGCGGCTGTACCCAACATCCATCCCGTACCTTTTTCCCATCTGTTCGGGCGGTAAGCTGCTTCGCCTCGTGCCTCTATTTCATCGGTCAGCGGTGAACGGCTTAACGTCTGCGATAATCCCAGCAGACTCGATTCGGCAGCCTTTCGGATGATGTAGTCAGCGGAAGACTTGGGCATACGTTCTTTCACCAACCGGTCAATCATCAGTTCCTCTATCCGGTGGTCCATATAGGCATAGGCGAGGTCACAACCGAGCTGTTCTGACAACTCATTGTAACGTGCCCTTCCGATTTCCTGCACGACGGTATCCCGCCACTGCCCGGCCATATACGCAAGGTCTTGCTGCATTTCCTCGGAACCGGTAATCTCCGTCTTGCACATCTCGATATAGTCCTCTGTTGTTTTGGAGTTCCATTCGCCTGTGACCTTGAGTGCTTGATAGGGGTCGCTCATTGGTTGTGCCGAAGATGCCATCATACTGAGAATACCACCTAAAGAGGTGGAATATTCTTTCATTTCCTCTCCCTGATTCCGTATGAGGTCAGTCCGCGTTTTTGACATGATGGGTGCGATATGGCAGTTGAAATAGTCGTTCACGAGGCGTTCCATTTCTGCAAACCGTCCGCTATGCTTGATTCCGTCCATAGTGTATTATATGTTTATCCTATTCTATTCATTAATAATTGCTCTTTTGTCTGCTCGATGGCGTTGTGGTAAATTTCCATCTGTTTGGGATAAAACTCTTCCAGCCATACATCCTTCTCGATGTTGTCGTGAATGAAGCGTATCGCTTGTTCTCGCTCAATCTCCACCGATGCTTCGCCCTCTTCCCGGTTATTGAACCATGCTTTCGTCCACCAGCGCACACCGGCCCGGTCAGGATATACCGTGACTGCTCTCGGTATGTCAAAGCTCTGGATGTCTATGTCTAATTCTGCCAGTGGGTCAATGATACCACTATGGGTCAGGGCTTCGTCGTAGAGTTTTTTTTTACATCATCGCCCATCGTCGATAAGTACACGCCATGCCGTAGGGCAAGGTAATGCAGGAAGTCCGCAATGAGTAGGTTCTGCACCTTACAAGCAAGCGGCATTGCTTTATGTCCCAGTCCGAGTGGGTTGGATATACTTGGCATATTTTCATAGAAATATTCTTTGACTGCTCCCATTGTAAAGACATGGCGGAGTGACTGCTCCGTATGTGGAGGAAGTCGGTATGCACCACGCTGTAAGTCTTCCATGTAGTAGGGCAGGAAACGTAGCATCAATTCCTCTATTTCCTGTCTGTCCTGCTCGTAATCGGTGGTCAGTGCCATCTCCATGTTGGGAGATGTTGCCGCTTCGCCTCCATCAGCATGACACAATGCTTGGATATTCCCATACAGCATGGTTAGAAATTCCAGCGGATTCAGTTCCTCACCCTTGAAGCGTATCCCGATATGCAGCTTGTCACCGCTTAAAGCTACAGTCTGTCCGGCCTTGACACGCTGTCCGAACTGGGCGAAGACATTTGACAAATGCCCATAGGTCACTTCATACTCCCCATAGCGTATAGTTTGGCAGATGCCGAGTATAGGGTCATTGCCTATACCTGACACGATACCGCTGGCGACAGCCGCCAGCGTGTAGCACCGTACATCGAAGTCGATGCCATGATGAAAATATGTTTTGCCCGTTGTCGGATCGGTTTGTTCGCCGTAGCCGAGCGATAGTTTCACATCCTTGCCCTTCCGTTCTTCAAAAGGCATACAGTATCCACTTTCGGATTGCAGGATCATTTCTTCTGTATATTTCATTATGTGATTATATTTGATTCGTATTCTTATTCTTATCTTTTCATCCCTCCGCTATTCGTCTGTTCTTCAACGGGAAGAGCGGGTGTCTGTATTCGTTGTATGCTTCTCGTATCAGGTGTGCGGAAAATACCGGCATTGTTGCCGATAAGCATCATGCCGAGAAATGCACCGGCAATCTTGCCCAGCCAGCCGAAGCGTCCGAATATAAGAAATGCTGCTGCGACCAGTCCCGCTATACTTAATCCCGACACGTTACCCTGTCCGAGATTACGGAAAAAGTTACCGAACATATCGGAAACTCCGCCATTGGAGACTTGCCGTAGAAAATTCGATACTCCACCCAGTTTTGAGTCTATGCCGGCTACCGTACCGCTGACGGAACCGACTGCTTCTCCGGCTTTGCTTGTCAGTTCTCGCACACCGTCCGCTGCATCTGCAAGGGTATCCGTAGCCGATTTCCCTATGACCGCATCGCTTACGATATGTACCACGCTCTTATCTGTGGTTAGTTTCTCCCAACCCACATAACCGACTGCACCGCCGATGGCTGCGGTCTTGACGGCTTGTCCTGTGCCCCGTAAGGTTTGTGAAGGATGCAGTGCAGCATGTCCCATACTTCTTCCGGTAGCTTTTGCTGCTTTGCCGCCATATTTTAATATTGAATCCCAAATTCCCATATCATTACATTTTTAAGGTCTTACATTCTTTCCAATCTGTCGCCAACGTCGCTTGGCTGCGTCCACGATACTACGTTTATCGGCTTCGGGATGTGCACCCTCGTCGATTTCCCGCCAAATGTCGCCCATTGTCGTGTACTTTACCGCTTTGGTCAGTCGTTGCAGCTTTGTGTTCATTGTTTTGAGCTTTGGACGGATGCCAAAGACAATTTCCATACGCTCTTTTTCCGTCATCTTGTTCTCCGAAAGGCACGCTGTGCGTATATCGTTCACAATTTCCACGCTGTTCATCATCAGTTCCCTATAAATCTTGTTGCGCTGTGTGGATAGGGCTACGGCAAGCGTATTGGCTGGACTTCGCTTCAATTGTTTGGTGAAGTCGCCCATATTGTCTGTCAGCCTCGATACCTCATAATAGAACCCATAAGTTTGCGCCGCATAGCAGACTATTGACCGGAAAGAGTTTAGATAGTTATTAAACTCTCGTTGCAGGTCTGTTGTCGCCTGCACTTCTTCTTTTGTCCAAATATGTCCGGTGGTCTGCATCAGCATGACCTTTTCCTGATTCTTCAGCTCCTTCTCTGCCTTTTCGGTATATACTGCAATCATTCCGGCCAGTACAGGGTCATTCTGCGCTTGTACCTCACCGATACCGGTAAGACACAGCAGTAATATACTTATCCAAATTGTCCATTTCATAACTGATATATTTTATCGGACGAGAGCTGCCGCCCTGTGCCAATGGGACAGAGCCATACGAGATGCCTCACCGTTGTCACGGTCAAGCATTCCTGCCGTTACGTTGTTCCACACATCATTGAAAGTATAGTACCGTATGCTCAAATAGAGCAGATGCAACTTCCGGCTAAAATCCGATAGTTGGTCGTTCAACGCCCATAGCGTCTTGCTGCGTTCTGCCCCCGTAAGCATGTTTTCGTTGCTACCTTTGGCCACAGCGTCATTCAGCAATGTAAAAACAGAGACAAGTTCCGTTGCTGTTTCTATATAGAGGTTGTTCATGTTCATACTGGCCACAATGCCCTGCGGATTGTTTTGGATGGCCTTGCCTAATTTCCCCAGCGTGAGGAAAATCCGCACACCGTCATTGTAGAGATGCGTACAGGCTTTCAGTGATGAAGCGTAACCGCTTGCTGTCTTGAGGTAACTGTTGTACTGCTTCTCCCACTTGTGGATTTGGTTGAACTCGGTAGCGATGCTGTTTTGGAGCAAGGCTGTTTGTGTCTGTCCCTTTATTTGTTTTTCAATCTGCCCGTTTATCAGTTCGTTACCTTCGGCCAATGCAGTCCATTCCAACGGATTGGAAGCCGCAATTTGGGCTTCTGCCACCTGTGGAAGCAGGCATACCAGCGAGGCAACCAGCCCCAGACTAATGATTCGTGATTTCATATATTCCCTTTTTTCGTTTGTTAGTTTCTACCCGTTCACGGATAATTGACACGAGGTCGTCCCTATGAAAGATACCGATCAGGTCAAGACGGGGCGTGTTTCTGTCCATTGAAAGGATACGTACGGTTTTCAGCCCACAAAATTGTTGCAGCAGGCTTTGGTGCTCTTGAAAATCCACGATACGATATAGCTCCATATAATCTACTTTGCGACGGATAATACCGTATTCGCTGACAAGTTGTTCCGTACCGATGCAATAACGGATTCGCCGCAGGTAGAGATAACGGTAGAGTAACAGTAACGAGAGCATCAAGGCAATTACTGTGGCAATAGCTGTCAATGGCAGCCCTTCCATGCCTCCGTACACCCATACAGTGCTGCACAGCACGAGAGTGGGCAGCTCGTTGATGATAAATTGCCCGGTATGTGGATGGATGACAATGGTTTTGTGACAAGTTCTCTGCATAGGTTTTATGGATTATCGGTGAAAACGGGAATGAAAGTCTTCTCTCATTCCGGAAAGAGAATTGGTTATATCCACTTCCAACCGGGCAAGTTCTTCCCGTATCTTGTACATTTCCTGAAAACCCTTATCTGACATTCCTTGGTCATTGGTTTCAAAGGAGAATATTACTCTGTCCGCACGTTCAAGACGCTTTCGCACAGCCTCATGGTCTGCTTCGTCGTATAATCCGTTTCGGATATGTTCCGGATTGACTTCGGGCAAATCGGACAAGGCATGATTCAGCGTGGCTTTACCGCTGATCTCCCAATCGTCAAGGTTGTCCTTCTCTGGTTTTATCCGTTTGCCGAGTAGCTGGTCGTTCCAATCCTTATAACCCTCTGCGGCAGATTCATACAAGATGCATCCTGTAGCTTCCGGACCGGAAATGGAAGCATCAATCGCTTTTTCGATGGCTTCCAGATTGCTTCTCATTTTCTCTAATTCTTCCTCACTGGCAGAACCTTCGTCACGAGCCATTTCGTACTCATCCATACAAACCATTCTCATTTCCTGTAGATAGCCGTCACCAATTCCCATGTCGTCACGCTCCCCATTCTTCAAATTTTGTTTTGCATCATTTATACCCAGAATGGCTGTAATCTTTTCAAAATTGAATGGTTCAAGTTCTATTTCATACTGTGAATAGTCTTTGCTGTTGTTCTGTACAATCAGTCTGCCGGTTTGTGACAGACAGGTGGAGAAGTTCCAGCCTGCATGAGTGAGAGCAAAGTGGATAGCATAGACTTGTCCGGCACGGTCATGATCGAAGCAAAGATGATGTGAGGCATGGGGAGTTGCTTTTATCGCTCCTTTGAATTGCTGCTGGCTCGGTGCCCCTCCGGTAGAGATGAATACCGCCTTTCGCAGATCCTTGTTCTGTGCCTGATGAAGTTGGTAATATGCCATCGCATCATAAGCACTTTCGAACCAATAGATATGTTTGGCGGAGGTGAGAGAAGTGCGGGCAGGGCTGGCAATCCACAGTCCCTCGCTTGAATTGCTCCCTGCGGCTTTGCCTTTGTAGCTGCCGCTCCCGTCCATACGGGCACGTCCTCGTTCTTCAAGTCCCACAATCGCTCCGTCGCCTTTGGGCAGGGTTAGTGGAAAGGACAGGTTCGTGTAGGTCGCACCGTCCTCCCGATGTTTCGTAGCCAGATAAAAATGCCGATGGAAGGCATATTGTGTATAAAGGTCGATACCTCGGCTTTTAAAATAAGGATAAAATTTTTTCTGCGTTTCCCGATTCTGCGGATTGAACTTATGAATGTCGTAATCCGCTATGTCAAATGGCTTTACATCTCGTTTAGGGTTCACTATTCTGGTTTTCCGTTCAGTGACAGGAATGTTCAGTAATCTGTTACAGACAAGATTCACCAGTCTGTCCGGAGACATACCCGCATGGTACTCCGTGAAAAAGTGCGGATGCTCCTTGATGAAGGAAATGATGTTATAAACTTTCTGTTGTTGTGCGTGGAAACAGCATTTTCCTTGTTGTGTCACAATAAATTTGTCACCACGGATACGTCTGCCGTCGCTGTCCAAACGAACATACGAGGGATAGCGCAGACCGTCACGACGGTTCAGGTGATACCCTGCGTCAATCAATACGTCCTGGATGTTTAGTCGTTGCAGAAAGTCATCGTATGTAAGGTCTCCGTCTCTCATAGGTTTACCTCCCTCTTCTCATTTCATTAATATCTTGATTCATCTGTGCCTCGAAATTACGGATGGCCACATCTCTCGGTGTATCTACGCCGGGCTTGAAGTATGGATGTGGCGGTCCGCTGAAACGTTCGCCATAGAACTCCGGAGAGTGGTGGTAATGGAAGCCATGTGCGACTTCCGATGCCACCACAGCACCGGCGGTAAGGGCAGCGAATATCTTCACGCCAAGCCCCTTGTTCGCTTCAGGACGTGTCTTCATATCCACCTCGTTGAAAATCTTCGAAAAAAGTTTCATCCGGTGGTAATCATCCACAGCAAGAAACTTGTCGTAGTCTTTCTGGCTGATTTCGTGGCTGATGACCTGTCCGTCAATAACAGCGGACATCTTGTATTTACCCTCCGTCTGTGCCGGTTGCACGGCAATGTCACTGACCTCTACTTCCCGGCCATGTTTCTCCTCACGATACCAGCCTTTGCTTTCGTTGAGTAGTTGCAGGTCACGACCGTCCACGGCTGCACCGATACTGCCCTGTATGTATTCCTGCCGCATCGGAGTTTCTTGCTGCATGAATAATTCTTGTTCCTGCCGCTGCCGTTCTTCCAGTTCATGCCGCACTTCGGGATGCAGGCCGATACTGATGCGTTGTTCGCTGTTGAGCTGTTCCATCGTTACTTTATCGGCAAAGTCCGCTCCGATAATGCCGTTCAGCAGATCCAACCGTTTCTCCACAGGTTGTTCCTCGATGGATGCGGTAGCCAGTTTTTTCACTTCTTCTTCCGTCAGGTCATAGACCATATCGGCATTGACACTTTCCGATTGTACGGTCAGTGTCCTCCGTTCCATATCCACGATAAGACCGTGCGAAGTAAGGCACTCCGACCATTTCTCGTTGGAAAAATAGACTGGTGAAGCAATCAACTCCTTGTATGCTTGTGCCGGTTCCTTGCTGCGCGGACGGCTGACAAGCGGTGTAATGACCTCCTGCAAGTTCTTCAATACATCTTGCTGTACAATGGGTTGCTCCTGTTGACCGCCTTTGTGTAGGCTCGGCACAGAGCGCCTTGCCGCATTACTGCGGCAGGTCTCTCCATACCTGCCTCCGAACCGTACGTGCACGTCTCCGCGCATACGGCTCTCCATTGATAAATTCAATCTATCTTTCATCTTGCTTTACTAATTTGAAACAATTGTCACATAGTGCGATAGTCTTCCGGTGCATTTGAAGCATTATGAGTTCCCATGGGCGTGATGGGCGTAAATCACTCATTCGCTTTACATGGTGCATTGTCACTGCTCCTTCTGCATCACAAAGTTCGCATCTGCGGTCCATGAGCCTCTCCGCAAGGGTGGTGCTTGGGACTGTAGATTTGAAATTGCCCTTAACGGCATCGATTTCTGCCGTCTTGGTGGGAGATTTTCGGCTGAAACCCTCGTTATAAAGTATCGTATGCTTCTTACGTCCCTTTTTGTCGGTATATTCCACTACGATATTATTGCCTTGGCGATACTTGGCAAATATCTTCCTAATGGAAGTATTCTGCTTTCGTGCAATCGTTTTAAGGCAACTGTACTTCATAACATATCCGAAGGTGTTTCCCACGCCACTGATGTTATGGGCAATACTAAAGTAATTGTAGAAACCTCTGATTTCAGCATTGTATTTGGCAATGATTTCCTGTGGTTCCATGTATATCAAGTTACCACGTCCCACAGGTTCCCACTTTTCCTTACCGCTCACTTGTTTGATTTTAAGTCCCTTAAGGTCAAGCAGCTTGTTGCGGACTTTCTCGGGAGATAATCTGAGGATTATTGTCCCGTTGAAGGCTCGCTTCAATTGGCCATTGCTGTTTCTGCGAAGAGCGTTGGACGTTCTTGCATAGATTTCATATCCGAGGAAATGAGCGTATTCTTGTGAGTTTGTAATCAAGGTTTTCTCAGCCGATAGTTCAAGGTTGAGTTTGTCTCTCATGAACTCTGTGATGTCTGCCTTGATTTTCTCACATTCCGCTTTTGTGCCTATCACTCCGATTAGGAAGTCATCGGCATACCTCACATACTTTATTCTTCTGAAAGATACATCCATAGCGTCTGCGTACGGAATGCTTAATTGTTGCTTCTGCAGTTCCTTTATCTCGCTTTCAATTTCAGCCTTGCGGTTTTCATCTTTCACGGATTTCAAAGCAATGCGCAGTCGGCGCACCTTGTTTTCAAGTTTCCTCGACTGTTTGCTCGTCTTTCTCTTTTTACCCTTATCAAAGGTTTGAGCGTATTCATTCATATATTTGTCGAACTTATCAAGGTAGATGTTAGCCAAAATAGGGCTAATGATACCACCTTGAGGAGTTCCCGAATATGTGTTCTTGAATTCCCAATCTTCAATGTAACCGGCCGTTAAGAATTTTCGGATTAGGCGTAAGAAACGTTCGTCGGCTATACGCTCGCTGAGGATTTTCATCAATACACTGTGGTCTATGTTATCAAAGAAGCCTTTTATGTCTCCTTCTACAAACCATTTTGCGCCAGTAAATGTAACTTGAATGCTTGTCAAGGCCGTGTGACAGCTTCTCATGGGTCTAAACCCATGGGACGTTTGCTCAAAATGACCCTCGTATATAGCTTCAAGTATCATTCGCACAACTTCTTGAAGCAGCTTGTCCTCAAACGAAGGTATTCCGAGAGGTCGTTTCTTGCCGTTCTTCTTCGGAATATATTTCCTCCTTGCGGGCTTGGGTTGATAGCTTTCATCTCTGAGGCTATCAATGAGATTTTCTATTCTTGCGAGGTTCATTTGGTCGATGGTCTTGCCGTCTGTTCCATGTGTCATGTTCCCTTGTTTAGGGGCAAGATTTTGGTATGCGACAAAGTACATCTCCTCGTTGAACAGAAGACGATACAGACGCTCATACTTGTAGTCAAGTTGACCGCTGTGCTTAGATAGATTGCTTAATATTATCTCGGGATTTCTCATACGTCTCACACGTGTTCCTTTGACACAATATTAAGATTACCAACTGCTTCCCTTCGCCATGTACGAGGCTTTCCCTCGCTCAGACTACTACGGAAGCTCCGTTGCCATATCAAGTTTTCAGAGCCATCGCTCATAGCCATAGGGCGCCTTGACTTAGGCAATCTCCATTTCGCTAACACAACAACTGACATGTCGGACTTTCGGATGCGACTTTCGCCTTTTTCTCCGCTTATTGCGGTTGCGTTGTGACCAGTTCTTGCCGTGCCATCTCTACTAATGGTGGCAGGTGCCACAATAGAACGTAAGTAACTGCCTTCCGTTCCAGCTACGGTTAATGCCGCTTGGCTATCGTTCAACCAATCAGGTTTCATCCTTGTGTCTGACCTTCTTCCTCTCAGTGCAGTCGCAGCTTGGCAGTTAGTTGACTGACCGATTTCCTCACATGCAGACGTGACAGCTATTGCCGTCATATCAACATGACCACATGCTATGCTCACCCTTTGGTTTCCCTTGGGGTTAAGTGGGGTGGAAGTAGATGTTAAAAACATAGCTAAACTTTTCGTTTAATTTTGTTAGTTAGAACTCTCATCTAAACTCTTGTCAGTGAGTTGTTTGTTGTGTGCTATATGGACGCACAATAAAAGCCGTAGCCACCTGATTGCAGTTCGCCGGGCTTCATGCGCCCGTCTGGGCGTTCGGGTACGATGGATGGCCCCGGAAAGAAAAGCTGCCCACCAACTCTGCGTAGGTGGAAACCCCACTGTTCGCGTGGTGTCCAACCAAGGAATGGAGGGGGCATACCCAGTCGCCCCATGTGTCCGTACTCACCGATACCGATGCGGTAGCCATGTAGCCCCATTGCCACGCGACCGTTGGCATTGCGGGCATGGACGAAATTTTTCGGCATATAGAAGTCTTTTCCTATGATACTCGTGAGTATGTTGTAGGCTTTCTTGTTGGCCGTATTCGTTCCCCAGTCCGTCAGAGCCAACATCTGTCGTTCTGTTATAGGATAGACCAATAACGGTGAATCATGCCCTTGCACAATCAGCCGGTAGCCGCCTCCGTCAAATGCGACATGGGCTTGAAGTCCGTTACGCATCAGTAGATTGCGCATTTCGGGTTGCAAGTCCATCTGCCGAGGATTAGTATTTGTTCGTATCGTCATAGTCTGATGTTATGATGGTTACTTGTTATGCGTTGCCGTATTTCATAGCCGCTTCCAATTGTTCGTCTTTGAAACGGACAAACCCGGCGGCAGAATCTTCGCAGACCGTGAGTCCTTTTTCCTCACAGTAATGGGCGTACTCCTCCTGCCACTCGGCAGAAAAATGGTTGATGTAATCGAGCCAGCCGTATTCGCCGCTCTGCATCTTCTCGACGAGAATCTCTTCGGGATAATATTTCTGTTGTGCCATACGCTTATATTAAATAGGTCTTATTTGTGAATACCTGCCGCTCGGTTACGCTCACCGCTTTTCTTCTGTTCGTTCCACAGTTCTTCGGTGTATTCCTCCTCTGGAACGTAGTCGAGATTGCCGTCATCATCCATCACCCAGCAACCGTAGCAACCGAAGGTGTACTTATCCCATTCACGCTTGGGTTGCTCTTTCCATTTCTGCGCGTCACCTGCGCAGAAACGGATGCCTGTCTTGTTGTGAAGGTCGATGCCTACCGTGACAGGTTCGCCATCCACTGCCACCGTCAGAGGCTCACCATGCTGCATTCCGTTTACTTCTACTGTACCTAAGTGCATTACCTCTGCCAGCACTTTCAGGTTACGGGCGATGATGGGTGTCGGAACATACATCACCTGTTTTGTTTCCTCGTCGATTTGCACGAAAGCTTTACTGCGTCGTCCGTCCGCCATAGCCACGTCTGCAATGATGGATTTGCCGTCAAGCAACTGTTTTTGCTGCTCCTCGTTGTAGCATTCCAGTGGTGACGACTTCAGTGTGGGATAAAAGACCACATCCACCTCGCCGCTATCCATACGGATAAAGGCAAACCGACTGCGACTCTCGATTACTTCGCCATTCTCGTTAGTGACACGCATGGGCAGTACCGGCGAGTAGCCGCCTTTCCCGATTTCTTTCAGGATACACAGGGGCAAATCTTCAATCATTTCTTGGGTAAGCCCAAAGCGGGCCAATGTCGGATAAGGCAGTTCGTTGAACTCAAATTGTTCTTTTTTCATATTCTGAATGATGTTATAAAATTATACTCAGCAAATATAGAGCGATTTCTTATCTGATGACTAAAACATTTCTTTATAAGTGATTATAAAGTGGTATTTTTAATGTTTTGAATATGATTTTTCGCAAATAATCATATTCAAAATTGATTAAATAATTATATTTGGAGAAAAAACAGTCGGCAATGGACAGACCATAAGAAGAGCGTGCTAACTTTGCTGCCATGAGAAAGATTTTATTATTGATGATGACGGGTGTCTCATTATGTATCACGCCAGCCAAAGCACAATTCAATACCGTTGCCGTTACCCCAACACGCTACAAGATGGAGGTATTGGATATGGGGTTAGACCAAGCGGAACCGGCATCCGAAATCGAGATTTCCGTACAGGAAGTTTCAACAGGTATCCCGGTATCCGCAGATATGGATAAGAAAAAGTGGATGGATCGTTACTTGAGTGTAAGTTACCCGTTACGTTATATCAAGGTCACTTCGCCTTATGGCTACCGTAAGGACCCGTTTACGGGAAAGAGTAAATTTCATGGCGGACTGGACTTGCGCGCACGTGGCGACAAGGTGATGGCCATGATGGAGGGTGTGGTCGTGAAGGTCGGACAGGACAAGACTTCCGGCAAGTATGTAACCTTGCGGCATGGTAGGTACACCGTCAGTTATTGTCATCTCTCTAAAATTCTTATCGTCAAAGGGGCAATAGTTCATCCTCGTGATGTGGTTGGCATTACCGGCTCCACAGGACGCAGCACCGGCGAACACCTGCATATCACCTGCAAACTCAATGGCAGGAGTATCAGCCCCTCGCTTATATTCGATTATATCCAATCCATCCGGCAGGAGTGTATATCAGCATTGGCAGGTTTGTAAAAGAGAAGTGAAAAGGGCTGAAAACGTTCCGGTTACTTTGTCATCCGTTCAATAATATGGGCAATATGGTTGCCCCAGACGTGTATTTGTACAAGGAGCATCGAAGGCATGGAGAGCGTCTTGCCATAGAAGATAGCCGCCACTACTTTGCCACCGCACCGTTCTATCTCTTCCTTGTAATCCACCACGCTTTGCCCGGTTGTCAGCACATCATCTATGATGATAATCTCTTTCCCTTTGATTTTTCCAGTAATGAGGTAGTTTCGTTCGAGGATACGCTTCTCTCCACCTTTGGCCTCATGCAGGCTTTCTCGTGCATCGCAAATATCAACGTCGTACAGTCCTGAAGTTAAATCCTGTCGGTGCTTTCCGATGTACCAGTCGAGCCGTTTGAACTGTTGACCGTATTTTATCCAGTTGCTACACGGCATGAACATTATATGGTAAGGTCTCTTTTTCAGTTGCAAGGCATTCATACACGTTTTAAAGAACTCGATTCCGTGTATATCTCCTTGTTTGAACTGGTAGATGGAATGGCAGAAAGCCCTCTGTTCATCATTGAGTAGCGCATTGTATCGTGACGGATAGTAATATCCGTAAAAGGAGATTCGGATGCCTCGTAACTTGAACGGCTTATGGGGAGAATGGCCATCAAACCGTTCGGGATGCAAGAGACAGAACATACGGCAGGCTTCCCGATGACCGGCCATTACCGCCAGACGACAGTAACGTTCACGTTCCTCGCTCTTTTCGGTCAACCGTGCGGCGGCGAATGCCGCTTCTCCTGCTTTTCGTCGCCAGTAGCCGATAATATACCACAATGTCCCAATTGTGAAAAGCAGGAGTATGAACAATAGTCTTGCATTCATCGTATTTTTATTTGAATGAAGCAGCCCGTTTCAATCTGGTTATTTACAACATTACGGTGTATTTCGACATAATCGGATATGGGGGTTGTGGCTTCATTATTTATATCAAATTCGTTTTCACTCACTTGCAAAGTTAGCAAAATCGTGGCACTAATCTAAAATAGCACCGATAATTTATAAGTCATATCACTTTTATATCATAAAGTCTTACCCATACAATTTCCTCTTTTAATTGTACATGCTCAACTTTTATAGAAGATGTTCGCCCTGACCGGTACACGGCAAATGGCATACAAGTCTGCTATATGCTGTGTACCCGTCTTTGGGGCAAAGCAAGGACGATGGCACATTTGCCACAAGTGTCAATCAAGCCAATCTGTTGTCCTTGCAGCGACCTCTGCTATCTGTTCTTTTGTAACCGGCAATGCCGTCTGTTTGTTTTTATAGCTTCGCCCCACACCATCAGCGGAGCGTCACAGGACTTGTCCGCAAGAGACATTCACTCACCTTATGGCAGCAGAGCTGCTATGGGGTGAGTGAAAGACTCTTTACGGAAGCCAAACATGAAAAGACCGTACACCTCGGTCACAAACTGCCAAGGCTTACGCTTCGCCAGATTTGAGACTAAGTTGTACGGTCACTTCATCGGGAAGTTTGGACCGGCAAGCCACAGACGCTCCACTGCCCACCCATTCCTTTTATAAATCTTGCACCTATTCTACATGTCTATATGACAACCGCCTGTAGTAAGAAAGCATATTCTGTTTGTCGGTTAGCTCTGCTGTAGTCATATTTTCCGCAAAGTAAGCCGCCTTTTACCAAACATCAAATCGCCACTATCGCTGGAACGAAAAATCTTCCTCTGACACGTCAGAGCGTATTTCTTGTCCCCGTTTTGTCTTATCGGTATTCTTGGGCGGCAGTTGATGGCAGAAAATATCCCTCAGCAGGCTGAACAGCCTTCAAAAAGAGGGAAAAAGAAAAATTATCAGAGTTATGGCAAAGACGATAGACATAGAACTTCAAAAACAGTTGGACAAGCCACAGGCATGGTTCTGTAAGTATTTTCCTGCACGCATACGCAATGTGAGTGAGCGTGAGATAGCAGACCGCAAGTTAGTCTTTGATTTCAAGGATGGACGGGCATACGAAGAGGTTGCTCAACGCACGGCAGCCAACATGACCGAACGTTATGGAACATCATGTACTAACATTGTATTTTCTCCCGTACCGGCATCCACCGATAAGAAGAACGAGATACGTTACAAAGCATTCTGCCAAAGAGTATGCGAACTGACGGGAGCTATCAATGGTTATGACCATGTATCAGTGAGTGGTGAGAGGCTAACCATTCACGAAAACCGTAAGGCAGAGAAAGAAGTCCGTAAGGTAAACGTCATTGAGTTTGATTCGGCTTTTTTCAACGGCAGGTCTGTGGTAGTCTTTGATGATGTGATAACCAAAGGGCTGAGTTATGCTACCTATGCCAATCAGCTTGAAAGCCTTGGTGCTAATGTACTCGGAGGTATATTCCTCGCAAGAACCCATTACAAAGTGAAATAATATGACCCAGACAAAGTATGATAAGGCAGTGTCCGTTTGCTTCAGTGGACACCGCAATATTCCATTCCTATACAGGAAGCAACTGAAGCTGCAATTAAAGGCAGCGATAACCAAGGCATACGCTGGAGGTTATCGTCATTTTTACTGTGGTTGTGCCATGGGGTTTGATATGCTGGCGGCAGAAGTTGCTCTTGCGTTGCAGTCTGAATTGTCAGGTCTGCAAGTTATTGCCGTAGTACCGTATCGCGGACAATCCGAGCGGTGGAACGATGCGATGAAAGCCCGGTATGATACTATTCTCTGTAACTCGGATGATGTTATCATCCTGAGCGAACACTACTACCATGGCTGTTTGCTTCGACGCAACGACTATATGGTTTTTCACAGTTCGTCTCTTATTGCCTGGTATGACGGAAACCCCAAGGGTGGTACGTTTTATACTTATCGTAAGGCTACAGCGAATGGACTAAAAGTTCTAAATCTCTATGGCAGCTCAATCGTATAACAGCCATCTTGTTTTTGCATATTCCGAGCCGTAGCGGTGACTCCTTTGCCATTCATGTAAAGGCTGTTTTGTCAGCCATAGCGTGATATGGCAAAGTACGCTATTAGTTCTGATGTATTGCCCGGCTTTACCTATGTGCCGGTTTAGTTGGTGTTGCTGTATTTTTATATCTTCGGAGGCTCCATCCTCCTTATATCTTTCTCTACCTTTTTTAGTATTCGGCTTAAAAAGTAATATACTTGCCTTACTTTTCGCCTATTTAGCATGTTTAGGGCACGTCTTTTATAATAAAAGTGCAGCAATTGGTTGCTGCACTTTTGCTATAATATCTATTTGTCATATTAGACCTTCCCGTACACCGTCCTCATTTTTCCGTCCACCAGCACCTTATTTGACCGCACAATCCAAGCTCTGCCGTCATTCAATCCGCATTCCAATGCCTTTTCGCCGCCGCCGATTAGTACCGGAACGGTTGTCACTGTGATTTCGTCCGCCAGCCCGTTATCCAAGAGTAAAGCCCCGATTTCCTCACCGTAAGCCACCACCATACCGTCGCCGTCTTCCTTCATCTGTCTCAGTTCTGCCACTGCATCTCCTTGGATAAACTTCACTCGTTCATTCTCCGTCAGGTCGATGCCGCCGTTCGTCACAACCAAAGTCTCTTTCGCCGTAATCGGCCAACCCAAATGGTTCATATAAATACGCAGGTAAGTTTCTTCGTCAATCAGCACACAACTGGAGGCATCCACAGCCGCATCAAAATGCTTGTCCGAAGGAGTCGGACAACCGTCGATGGACTGGTACACGTGCAAGGAAATCTGTTTCATATTCAATGTGTTTTTAAGAATTATGTCCACCTTGCACCCTAAAGGACAGCATGAACCCACGCTATTCCGGAATAGAGGTACTGCCATACCTAAAAGGCAGATAAGCAAACCCTTGCTGTATAAACATACAGTATGAATATTTTGCTATACATCTTGTCTTTTTGATAAGTGTCAGTTTTCTATTCCAAGACGTTCAGTGAACGTATAATATATATATATCAATCTCCGCCTGTTTCCAAGCTGAGTATGAATCTTCCATGTCACGACAATAACCGTACCCGAAAGTACCGTCTGCTGTCTTCATTTTGACAAAGATAACGAAATATTGGCGGATAAGCAAACAAAAAACATTGTTTTTCTGGTTGCCTGTTCCGAACTGCATTCTGCCTTATCAAAAAGACTTACTCATTCCCTATGATTTAATACAGTCGTCATTCTGCAATTATCAAGAGATGGGCCAATCCATCCGATTCCACCTCCCTTTATAGTTCACCTTCCTCCGATATAGTACGGGCAATCCGTTCCGGTTGTCCGTTACCCTGTTTTAACACCCCTGTTTTACAGTTTTATTCATCCCTTTCTATTTGATTGTCATTTATTATCGTTTTGCTGCTGCCGTGCGACCTCTCGTGGACTTATTTTCCCGCAAAGGTAATAGGCTGCTCCAATCTTGCCAATGCCGGCGTTCCGCCGCGAGTGAGCCGCAAAAATCTTCCTCTCCGTCTGTCGAGCGTATTTTCCCGCATCAGCCTTGTCAGATTGTTTCCGCCACCTTTTGGAGGCAGAAAAATAAATCCCAAAGGTCGCAAACAGGTTGAACAAAGGGAAATAGTAACAATAAAAACAAAAATAACATTATGAAAACAGAGATTAGGCAGAATGGCAAAGTGATACTATCGAGTACAGACGATATATCCATTCCGATGATTTTCAAAAACTTATGTGGTAAGAACTTTTCTGGAAATGACTATCAAAACTATCTCAGAACAGTTTGTCAGGATATTGGTGTTACGACGGGGGCGATTGAGTATTATGCCGACAACGTTTTGATTGAGAAAGCAACTATTCCTGAATTTTAAAAACTATATACAATGAAAAGGAAAGAGAAAGCAGCAGTAGATGAATTTGTTGCCCTTGTAGGAGGCAAGACATGGGAGCCTGTACGACATAAATGTATGGGTAAATGGAGTGGTATGACCGATTACGGTTTTGTCATAGACGGACGGATAACGCTCTTTGTTTCCAATAGTATGGCATACTTTAAGAAACGGATTCGTGAGTGGATTAAGTCGATACATACTTTTGAAGCGAAGAAAGATTGCTACCTCCGCTTGCTACGTGAACAAATTGAAAAGGACAACGACAAGGCAAAGGACGAAAAGTTAAATCCTGTCAGACTGATAGACATCGGCATCTTATCCCCCGAAAGCAATAGCCCGTTTGATTTTTTTACCCCTTATGTGTTAGTCGAAATAAACGGCAGGCGGTTCAAGCATCAAACAGCGGAGTTAAGTTGCGCTATTATGGTGGATAGTTTGGCAGGATACCTTGAAGAATGCAACTGCAAGGATATATACACGGCAAGGGCAGTGCGTACACCTGACTACATTTTTTGCGGTGTGCGGTTTGACTCCCGTGATAATATGTATAAGATTGGAAAGTAGAGATTAATGATGTCTGAAGAAGTTATCACTTACAACGATAACTCCAGTCGTTTTATAGGACAGCATCAGCATTTGCCCCACTAAATACATAAGTTCCCAATTTACGATTGGAGACTTATGTATTTTTCTGTATGGAAAACTAATCAAATAATCGCTGACTTATCATCCAGTCATTAAGCACGCCCGGATCTACACGATTTGTAAGATTCACATTTTTACTCAAACAACCGATTTTCTCACCTCTTAAATAAATAACTGGTGGGGTTAATGTATTCGGATTGTATGGACTTAATGATGAACTGGGACTTCCATATATGGAATACCGATTCTTGAAAGATATACTTGAAAAGTGACTACCGTATATATTCTCGTTGTTGGATATGGAATCAGGAGTAGATGTGTTCAACGACAATCTGCCTAAATACAAACCGTCATTTGCCAATAGAAACGATTCTTTCCTTGAAATTCTGGTATCTAAACATATTCTATCCATTCCCTATGATTTAACGCCATTATTTAATAATGCCATAACGTCTTTTAGTTGCATTATCGAACACCTCTGTCTCTCTTAGAAACTGCATTACCCGTTCCCTGTCTTCGGAAATCAGGCAACCTTTCAGTTTACCGTTCTTTTCCGTGATTTTTAATTTTGAAAGTTCGAATATATCGGAACAATCCAGCCAACTGTCATAGTCCAGAATATCACGATAGTTCCGAACCATCAAAGGATATTGGCAGTCCAGTAGCTCTTCCGACCTCTTGGAAGAATCTATTTCCGAATTTATCAGTAAGGCACCGATAGCGACACCTTCCGGAGTAAAGCCGATAATAACAATATATTTATTGCGGTCTTTATATCCGTCTTTTAGTATCAGTCCGTCCTCTTCGTCCAAGGGGACATAAATAATGTCACCAATTTTGACTGATGACATATCTACTTGCTCAGCTTTGGCCATTATAGCTTTCAGCTTTTCCAATGCACCGGTTTTGTCGTCCATTTGATTTAAGATAAAGCGTTCTTGACAATCTGCTTTTCTCGGATATAATCTACCATGTCCTTGGTAGCTTTTCCTGCCCGGGCTATATCTATAATGGTAATGAAGTTTTTTTGAGGATCATCCTGAATGCGTGTCATCGCTTCTTCCCATGCCGAGTCATGCGACAAATCGGACAAGTCATAAGGGTCTGTATCCTTATATTTAGCGATAGCAGCGTCAAGACAACGTTTGTTGGCACCTGATATATAGTCCATATCGGGTACGGCAGAAGTATATACCTTCTTGTCACGAACCTCTATGTCTGAAAGGAACTCGTCAAAATTCCCATCCAAGGGTTTGCCTTCTGCAATTTGCAGTGCCTTGTAGGTATAGGCTGGCACCGGGCCATGCTTCAATGCTCTGAAAGAGTCTTCGACAATCACTTTGCCATATTTGACAAGATGGTCCTGTTGGGCAAAATAAAGTATTTTAAATAACTTTATATAGTCCACTCCTTGAGTGAAACTCTGCATGATGTAGAGTACCACTGCTCTTATTTTAGCAATCTGTATAGCTGTTTTCATTTCAAAAAAATCTATGCGATTACAAAGATACAACTAATTTGCTGAATAATACGCTCATGATACAAAAAAAATAGTCCGTTGCATTTTTTTACGACATTTAATATAGTCGTCATTCTGAGAGTAATAGTCTGCAATTATCAAGAGATGGGCCAATCCACCCGATTCCACCTCCCTTTATAGTTCACCTTCCTCCGATTATAGTACGGGCAATCCGTTCCGATTGTCCGTTACCCTGTTTTAACACCCCTGTTTTACAGTTTTATTCATCCCTTTCTATTTGATTGTCATTTATTATCGTTTTGCTGCTGCCGTGCGACCTCTCGTGGACTTATTTTCCCGCAAAGGTAATAGGCTGCTCCAATCTTGCCAATGCCGGCGTTCCGCCGCGAGTGAGCCGCAAAAATCTTCCTCTCCGTCTGTCGAGCGTATTTTTCCGCATCAGCCTTGTCAGATTGTGTCCGCCACCTTTTGGAGGCAGAAAAATAAATCCCAAAGGTCGCAAACAGGCCGAAAAAAGGGAAAAAAAGAAAGGTTAAATTATGAGTTACAACAAATTGAAATCATTGGTAGCGAACGTGGAAGCCATAGAAACGGCAATGAAAATCCAAGTTCAAGGCAGGCAGGCCACTGCGGAAGAAAAAGAAATTTTATCCCGATATTCTGGTTTCGGGGGTATCAAAGAAGTGTTGAATATAGGTACGGACAAGCCCATAAGTGGTGATATGCAAGAACCGATACAAAGATTGCAGGAGTTAATCAATGCTTACCCTCATTTCACAGAACCCATGCGACACAATGTCATAGAGGGTATCAAAGCATCTGTACTGACAGCATTTTACACTCCTAAATTCCTTGTTGATGCAGTGGTGCGGCAGATACACGCCACGTTCAGCGAAAACGGCCTCAAAATGCGTTCATTTCTCGAACCGAGTGCAGGTATAGGCGGTTTTCTGCCCATAGCCATGTCCGGCACGTATGACTATGCCATTGAGAAAGATCTCATTTCGGGGATGATACTTTCCCTGCTCCATGAGAACACGCTAACACGGACGGCTGCATTTGAAACCATTGGAGAACAAGGTTTTGAGCATACAACTTTCGATGTCATAGCCTCCAACATCCCGTTTGGCAATTTCCGGGTATTCGATGCGGAGCTGTGGAAGAAAGGCGGTATGTACGAACAGGCCACCAAGACCATACACAACTACTTTTTTGTCAAAGCGATGGAGTTGTTGAATGAGGGTGGGTTATTGGCTTTCATCACATCGAGGGGCATAGCCGACACGCCCGGTAACAAGTTCGTGCGTGAATATCTTGTAAATCATGCTGACCTGATAAGTGCAATCCGTCTGCCCGATATGCTTTTCATGCAGACAAGCGGTATAGAGGTAGGCAGTGACCTGCTGATATTCCAAAAGCACACGCACAAGACGGTACTCTCACAACGGGAACAACTGTTTTTACAAGTAGGCAGGGAAAAGGCGGACGCCATAGGCACAATGACCGAATACGCCAACAAATTGTTTACCATGCCGAAAACCACCCTTGCAACAGGTAGCCGCATTGTGCAGAACCAATACGGAAAATATGTGCGCAAATACCAATGGCAGGGAAATGAAAATGCCATGTCGCAATATCTCGCCGCACTGCTGAAACTCGACTTTGGCCGATATTTCCGCAAAAGTCTTTTCACAGGGAACGGACAGGGCAGCGAACATATGCAAATGTCCCTTTTCGGGAATGTAGCGATGAAACAAGTAGAAAAAGGTAAACGAGCCTACACGGATGGGGTGGAAGCATGGATGAAAGACGGCGCAATGGTACTGTTTGAGGGCCAGGTGGGTACTATCCAATATCGAAAATCAAGTCTTTATCAAGAGGTAGCCATTGATTTTGTGCCGGTGGACGAGGGTAAGGTCAATACAGATAGGGCGAAAGACTATTTTCCTATACGCAAAGCATACTTTGAACTGTCAATCAAAGAGAGGGAAGAACAAAAAGAGGATAACGGATTGCGTAGAGAGCTGAACGCCCGATACGATGCCTTTGTTGCCAAATGGGGCTGTTTCCACGAGAACGACAACAAGGAGTTTATCATGCTTGACAGCCTCGGTGTGGAAGTCTTTACAATAGAAATGCAGCTTGGAAAAGATTTAGTCAAGTCCGACATCATGCGTGAACCTGTGGCGTTCAAGAAGATAGACCCGAACAAACGGCTGACACCGATTGAAGCGTTGGCAAGCAGCTTGAATTTCTACGGCAGGGTTGATATGGACTACCTGATGCAGTCCACGGATAGTGCCGAGGAAGAAATCATCGGCGACCTCAAAGGTGAAATATTTTACAATCCTGCTGTCGGGGAGTGGGAGCACAAAGGCAAGTTCCTTTCAGGCAATGTCATAGCCAAATGCAAGGAGATAGGTTCTTACTTATCCGAACTCACGGACAGGGAAAAAGATTGGACGGAAACTGCTGTAAGGGCTTTGGCGGATGCGACACCCGAAGCGATACCCTACGAGGAACTCGACATTAACATGGGTGAGCGTTGGATTGACACTAAGTTATATGCCGATTTTGCAACTGAACTTTTCGAGACCGAGACAAGTGTCATGTATTTCGATGTGAACGACACCTACATGGTACGCCTGCAAAGTTACTCTCCGGTGGCTTACAACACCTATTTCGTTCGTAACTATAACGGTGAGGATTTGTTTGTTCATGCCCTGCATGATACTGTACCTGAAATCACGAAAGAGATATACCGCAATGGTGATAAAGTGCGTGTACCGGACGAGGAAGCCATACAGGAGGCAGCCACCAAGATACAGGAGATTAGAGACCGTTTCAACCGCTGGCTTGACAGGCAGCCGATAGAGGTTCGGGACGAGCTGGTGAGGGTGTATAACGAGCGTTTCAACTGCTATGTCAGGCCGCACTATGACGGTTCGGCACAGACCTTTCCGCAGCTCTCTTTCGAGCAATTTCCATACGATAGCCTCTATCCCTCACAGAAAGATGCTATCTGGATGATTAAGCAGAACGGAGGCGGTATCTGTTGGCACGAGGTAGGCACAGGCAAGACGATGATAATGTGTGTTGCCGCCTACGAAATGAAACGTCTCGGATTGGCACACAAGCCGCTTATTATCGGGCTGAAAGCCAATGTGCACGAAATCGCCGATACGTTCCGCAAGGCATACCCTACGGCCAAAGTTCTCTATCCGGGCAAGGAAGATTTTACCCCCGCCAACAGGCAAGAGGTCTTTTCAAAAATCAAGAACAACAATTGGGACTGCATCATACTGACCCACGACCAGTTCGCCAAGATACCGCAGTCAGAAGAGACCATGATAGATATATTCACGGAAGAACTTGCCGATGTGGAGCGTAACCTCGAATTTTTGGAGCAGTCCACTATGCGTTACCGTAGCGGAAAGATGCAGGAGGGGTTGGAAAAACGTAAACAGAACCTTGGGGCTAAACTACAAGAACTGCGTATGAAAATCAATAATCGGAAAGACGATGCCGTGGATTTCCACACAATGGGAATAGACCATATTTTTGTAGATGAATGCCATATTTTCAAGAACTTAATGTTCCAGACACGCCATAACCGTGTGGCAGGTATCGGCAACACCAAAGGCTCTCAAAGGGCAATGAACCTCTTGTTCGCCATTCGTGACATCCAACTTCGTACAGGTCGTGACCTTGGGGCTACGTTTCTGTCGGGTACAGTGGTGGTAAATGCACTGACCGAACTTTATGTGATGTTCAAGTATTTGCGTCCGCAGGAGCTTAAACGGCAACGGATTAGCTGTTTCGATGCGTGGGCAGCCATATTCACAAAGAAAACGGCAGATTATGAGTTGAACGTGACAGGATCGGTGAAGCGCAAAGAACGTTTTCGTACTTACATCAAAATACCGGAGCTGGCAATGTTCCTGCGTGAGATTACGGATTACCGTACAGCCGACATGATAAATCTTGATGTGCCTGAGAAGAACGTGCGTTTCCTTTCTTATCCTCCGACAATCGAGCAGGAGGAAATGATAGGACGCTTGGTTTCTTTTGCCGGTAGCGGCCAGTGGGAGGACTTGGGACTTGACGTTCCGCAACCCGACAACCTCGATAAGGCGAAAATGCTTGTTGCGACTAATGTAGCCCGAAAAATGGCTCTTGATATGCGCTTGTTGGGTGACAAGTTCAAGGACGATGCCGATAATAAGGCTTCTATCTGTGCGAGGACAATCTACGACTACTATATACGCTCGAATGACAATCGGGGTACACAGTTCGTGTTCAGCGACCTTGGTACATACAAACCGAACGAATGGAACGTATATACCGACATCAAAGAAAAGTTGGTACGGCTCGGTATTCCTGCTGATGAAATACAGTTTATCCAATGCGCCACTACCGAGAGGACAAGAAAAAAACTGTTTGAAGAAATGAACAACGGCAAGGTGCGAGTACTTTTCGGAAGTACGACCATGTTAGGTACAGGCGTGAACGCCCAACAAAGGGCTGTGGCGGTGCATCACCTTGAAATACCTTGGCGACCTGCTGACATGGAGCAACGAAACGGTAGGGCAGTACGCAAAGGCAACACCGTAAAGCTGTGGGGTGGCAATGTGGTAGATATCGTAATTTATGGTACGGAAAAGACCCTCGATGCTTATAAGTTTAATCTGTTGAAAAACAAGCAAATGTTTATCAACCAAATTAATAACGGCACAATTGCCGTGCGCCGTATTGACGAGGGAAGCATGGATGAGGATAGCGGTATGAACTTCGCCGAGTTCGTGGCTATTTTGTCAGGCAATAATGACTTGCTGAACAAGACGAAGCTCGACAACAAGATTATGCAACTTGAAAAGGAACAGGCTATTTTCAAGAAAGAACGCATCCGTGCCGAGCGCAAAATAGCTGCCGGTCAGGAAGAAGTCGAAAAGGCAAAGCGTACTGAGGCCGATTTCATGAGGGATTTGGAATACATCAACTCGTATAATGGAGCAAAGACAACCCTGCTTTTGAGCTTGCCGCAAGCCACTACCGAGGAAGTAGGCCGGGAGTTGCACCGTATAGCCAAGACCTACCGCAACGGAGCGTATGGCACAATTGGCACGTATGCAGGGCTGAACTTGTTGGTGCGTAGCGAGTACAGCATAGACGGTACGTTTGACCGCAATACATTCTTTGTAGAGGGTATAAGTGGATTGAAATACCGATGCGGCCTGAGCGGTGCGCTACCGCTTGGTTTCGTTGAGTCGGCACAATATCCGCATGGAGCATTAAGCAAATTGCCCTCTCTTATCAAGAAGCAACAAAAGGCGGTAGAGCGGATAGAAAACGAAATTCCCACATTACAGGACATCATTTGCCGCCAGTGGAGCAAGACTGATGAGCTGTCAAGGCTCAAACAGGAATGTAAGGAACTTCAGCACAGGATTGATGAAAGCCTGAAAGAGGCCGAACAACCGCAGGCAGCCAAACACGAAGCTATTGCCGAAGCTGCTTGACATAATCATAATTTCAACCGTTCCCTCTGCATGGTCGCGATGACCGGGCAGAGGGATTTTTTTGCGCTTCGGTCTGCCGACGGCTCTACTCTTTTATGGCATCCTTCCTCCCTTTATAGCCTCCCGATTCCCCGCCGCCACCCGCTTTCCTTTATAGCCCTCATATCCTCTATTTTAGCCCAATAGGGAGAATGGTCTTTCATCGCATACCCGTTTTTTACGATATGCCATTTTTAGTTTCTACATTGACATCAATGTATCACTTTAGCCTTCACACCTCCTAATAGCTTCAATCAAAGCATCTTTTAACCTTATGAAGGCAAGTTTATCCACTCCTTTTGATATACTGATTTCATTACCGACCAAATCTTTCAATTTGAGTAAACAAGGAATATCTGCCTTATATCTGTCTCTCACATCTTGTAGGTCATAGTCAAAATTATAATGATAAGCAAGAAATTGCGTAAAAGCATTTCTGCTTTTATTGCTTAATTTGCAGATAGCATCAAAAAGAGCATTGGCATCTTCAGATGCAAATATAGCACGAAGTTCGTATGTACAACTTTTATCTGGATAAGGCAATCTGTCTATAATTATAAGTTGTTCTACTGTTCCTTCAGTCAAATTACGCAGTGCTTTTTGCATTTGATCCGGCAACTCATTTATCTTTGATTTCATCTTCTGCAAGAAATAGTCCACAATATCATCCGTTATTGGAGTCTTGGAATCTGTGGTTACATAGTTCCATCCACTAATAAAAAGCCCTCTTAACAGATAAAGTTCCTCTAAACTGGTTTGACTATTAATTATTTCTGCTATTCTCACTTTTATTAAAGAGACATAAGCCTGTATAAAATAGAAAATGCCAATAGCGTGAAAATATGATAGATACGCAATACTATAACCAAGTTGATAAGCGTCTTTTATCTCTCTATCCAATATGGCTTTTATAGTAGCCTGACAAATACTTTCAAGTTTTTGCTGCTCCATATCGAAAAAGCCGGATAGCATTTCCCAAGGTTTCAATTCTTTTTGCTTATCCCTTATCTCCGTAACAATAAATTCTACAAGTGGAGCACCTGTGATAATATATTGTATAATAGCCGTAACATACTCCGGATTTAAGACATTATAAATTAGATCCTTGTCCAAAGAGTGATATTTTTCCCTTAGATGCTGTATCTTTTGCTTATCCTCATTATTATCTTGGAGTAGTGAAATCCGACAATCTCTACTCCAATTACAAATTACCTCTTTGTTCTCACTATTATTATACTCTGCATACACTGCAATAAATGACCCAAGAATATTTTTAAGAAAGATATTATCCTTTTCAATCAGCTCGGGAGGAAGTTTGTTTAAGTGGCTTTTAAAATCATATAAACATTGTCTCAAAACCCGTAAGTTATCGGATTTTGTACACTTAAAACAGGCAATAATGAAATCACGCATTTCTTTCAAATAATCGGATACCGGTACTTCGCCAAGGAAGTATTCGATGGCTTCTTCTATGTCGGGTTGTATTTCAAATTCCTTGCCTATGGTCTTTTCCTTAAACTCATCCAATACAGCCTTGGGAAGTTCTTCAAGGTGGTTCTCATCTCCAATTACGACAACATGACAATTACAATGCTCTACAAAATAGTTGATAAAGCCTAACAATTCCTTCATCTCTATCAGGCACCTTTCGATGTCATCGAATATCAGAAACTTTACACCTTTTATACTGTCGTCTTTCACTTGTAGTAACGACAACGAATCCAGTGTTGCGGAAAAGGAACCATCCTCTTTAGAGTCTTCATTAAAATCCATACTCGTCTTGAAGACTACCTTACCGGCTAATTTCAAAACTCCCTTTATGAAACGCCCTGTTTTCGAATAGAAGAAAGGATTTAATTCCCTATCTATAGCTGTCTTGATGTCATTCACGCTATCCATTCCATAGGTCGAAATATAGATGGGCTTTAGCGTAATTTCCCCGTCGGTATCTGCGGTCTCATCAAACCTCTTCTTCCATTCTTTTACAAGATGAGTTTTGCCACATCCCCATTTTCCTTTCAGCATCACGGCATACTGAGGATTAGTATTATCAGCATAGCTGTTTAAAAAATCAAGAATCAAAGTATTCATACCTTTGTTATTAACATAATTCTATTTAAACTCCATTGGGAAACAGAAATGTAGCAATAAGAACATTAAATATGAAATAGTAAAAGACGCTGCAAATCCATTATCACCACATCCACAATGAACAAAGTTAGTGATATTTCTTGATACGATAATATCCATACAACTAAATTTCATGTTTCTTCTTACCATTGATTGCTTAAATATGCGTCTCCTATCATAATAATATCCGCAGAAAATGTGATGGTGGAATACATTTGGCGTTTCCTGTCAACATTGTAAACCTCTTTGTAATATACGATATACGCATATTTGAACTCCACGACACGAAAGATTGAATTATCCTTAGTGTTGTAATAAATCACCTTGCCGCTTATCGCTTTGAAAGGACTGTTTACCATTGCTTCAAGAATAGTAGTTTCTCTGGTAGATTCAACGGTTATGGTAATACGTCCGCCAATAACATTTGTCACTGGCCTTCCTTTATTATCTGTCTTGCGGTTAAATTCAATATGTGATGAAATCACTTCTATATCCTTTCCTTGCAAGCACACGGTTGCCTTTAATTCTGCCATGCTGATCTCATTATTTATTATAAAACCAAGACATTTCGCCTTGGTTAAAGCAGTCAGACCGCTTTCAAGACAAGAAGGAGGATATCATATTTCGCAAATATAGAATTTTCCCTTGAACTTAACAAGCAATCAATTAAATTTATTAACCGACAAGATAGAAGAAACACTGCTTACAGGCTGTCCTCCCTTTTAAGTAGTATGTATACAAAGTAGAGAAATGCTTGCAAGTTCAAGATATACCACAAGATTAAGACTTGAGGTAATTTTTTCAAGTTGAGAGCCGAGCTATCCGTGTAATAGCTCGGCTTGTTTTTTTAAAATGAGGGAAAGGTTATTTAGGTAGATGATATTTGTCCTTTATATGCTCGGCCACGTGTTCTACTTCCGGGAACAACGTTGATTTGTCTATGCCGAGAGCTTCAAGCTGCTTCCTGATCTTCCGCTTCTGCGCTTTATTGATGATGTACACTTTGTAGCTGAAGTTGAGTGACGCAGGTTGACTTTTATCGCCATTGATACCATAAAGAAAGAATGCCCCGGACTGCCGGATTATACGAGGATTGTCAAACATCGGTTTTACACAAAAGACTCTCTCGATATCCTTTGAGTCAATCACATTCTGAAAATGGGGTTTCTCGTACTTAATTTCATGCAGAAGATATTGGATTTCCTCTTCGAAGTTGAACTCATTCCTATCCAGTTCTCTCAAATCTTCGATACTGAAATCTATTGGGCGTTTGGCGATATTAGAAACGACACTGACAGCATCACTATCAAAATATTTAATATCTGATGTTTGAACTTCGAATCGGAACAGTTTTCCGTCAACGGCATCATTCTCGCACGCAAAATACAGAGCTACCAAAGGATTTGTAGTAATATCCAAGAGACGTGTCGGCAAGGAATAATGCTGCATCTTGACCAACTTCTCAAAGGTAGATGTACACCCTTTGAAATCAGCCGGACTTTGAGCGATAATATCTCTGAAAATTCTATTTTCATTCTGGATTAAGAATTTCTCTCGATAGATGGAGGGAATCAATTCAAAACTCTTATCTGACTGTCCTCGATAAAAGATATGGTAATCCATATCGTCCTCTAATTCGTCTTCAAGTTTCTCGAATAGAGTCCGGATGCTACCAATACTTGATGAATCACTCTCCGGTGTATAATTATATGCCTCGTATGAAATCTCCCACGGACGTTTTCCAAGAGTCTTGACTATTTTTTCTGACAACTCATTATATGATGCAAAGCTATCATAAGTATAGCCCAGTTTTTTACTTCTTAGATACAATGAAGTGTTGGAGTCCAAAGGAACATATCTTTCCGGATTAGCGTAGAACAGAACAATACTGAGCTTTCCCTTTCCGACACTTTTAATGTTCAATGCCGTTTGAAAAAGTTCTTCATCTACTTTCCCTTCTTTTACCTGTCCGAACAATTCCCATAATACATTTATATCATTGTTGCCCCTGATTGTCTTCCATGGGAATAGATGCACTTTCATGGGATGGGTTGTCGGGATGCCTGATACATCTGTCGGTTCTGGACAACTAAAATGTAGCTTACGCCTTAAATCCTGCAAGATTTCGACCCTCCTTTCATCGGAGTGAAACTTGTTGAGATACGACAAGAATGTGAACGGATCTATTTCTTGTAATGTAATCTCTTTTCCTTTTTCTGTGCCATCTCGAAAACCGGAAATGCCGATTTCTTTTAGCGTAGATATAAGTTCCGGTTGGCTATTCTGTTTTCCGAGTAGCCAATTGGATAATTCTTTGTAGAATGGTATCCATGTAAATTTATTTTCCATTATATCAGTAATAGCAATTTAAATTCTTATATAATAAGCAGCAGGAGACAACCTCTATTTTTGTTCATTTAGAATTATATCCTGCATATACCCATACAGAGTAGGATTGTTACCCTCCAGTCCAATCAAATCAGAAAAAATGTACCTTCTCATATCCAACGAATCGTACCTGAAGCTGTTTTAGCTCCCCTTGATTTGTTATTTTATCGTACATTATTATACTTCTTATAAAGTTCTTCTTGATACCAATACGGATTCCAATTTTTGGGAGGATCAACCGCCAATGGTATTCTTAACCTCAAGCTAATTAAATTGTCAATATTCAAATAACTTGTAACCGAAAACGCCCCCGTTGTTTCTATTGAATACGGTTTTGACAGTGGTTGACTACTATCATTAAAAATCTCACCGTTGTAATAAAAAAAGGAAGCATTTTTTATAGAAATAAAATTATTGATAGGAATATTGCCGATAATTTTAAAGTATTTTTTTCTCCATCCTATTTTGTTAGTTAAAATAGGAGGTATTAACAAAGGATATTTGTCAAGAGAATCTGGCATTTCTTGTACCATATCAGATTTGTAATCAAAAATTTGTATATGTATTATTTCTTTTGCACTAAACATTGTAGCACTGGCATTTGCTACGATTCCATAATAGAATGGATGGTTTTTGGGCTTTAAAACAAAAACATCTCCTGTCCTTATTACTTTTGAGGAAGTTCCTAATAATTCTAAATTTATTTTTTCTTCATTCATTACTAAATTCTTATTTAACGACAACCTTTTTTTACAAAATCACCATCTTTCAATAAATTACCATGACCATTGTCTTTTAACCATTTTTCTCCCCACGCTACCGCATCATCATATATAGCCCTTTTAGGACTGATGCTATGAATCGCATTATCTAATCTACCTCCAGCTTTTTTTAGCCCTTGATTTTTTATAATAGCTTCTTCTATAGCTCTTGCTTGATTACGAGTTAATTGACCAGAACCTTTCAATACTATAATATCATCAAATCTACCAGCATGTTCACCAATCCTTCTTGTTGGATTATTGGTAATACCACCATAATTTATTGCGTTATTAGCACCATCGGGTGCATTTACATATACAGAATTATTATTGTTTCCTTTAGATAACCAGTCAGAGAAAGCATCCAATCCGAGCCAATCTAAAAAGATATTCACATCCTGTACATATCCATAGAGCGTTGGATTGTTACCCGCCAGTCCAATGGGGTCAGAAGAAATATACATCCCCATATCCGGAGAGTAGTACCTGAACCTGTTGTAGTACAGTCCCGTTTCTTCATCCTCGTACTGTCCCTGATAGCGGAACGGTACGAGCGTTCGGTCCCCATGGCATTCCGCCACCTTGCCGTACACATCCAGCAGCATCTCCCAGACAAGTTCTCCCTTGCTGTCGTATGCCTGCGTCGGCGTACCGAGGTAGTCATGCACTATCGTGTAGCGTTCCCCGTTCGTGACCTTCGCCACAGGAGTGAACGACGTTCCGTCATAGACCCATGTCACAAGGTTTTCCGGCTTCTCCGTGCCGTCGTATTCCTCGCATCCGGTCTCGTCCGTGACGAGCCTCGGTCTCCGGGCTTCGTCGGTGTCCCATTCGTGCAGCACCACGTTGCCGTCCCAGCCGAAACGGTGCACGGTGTTATCCGTCCTCTTGGATATTCTTCTGCCGAGGGCATCATAGCCGAACGTTACCGTCCTGCCGTCGGGAGTCCTCACCCCGGCAAGCATACCGTTGGCCTGCCACTCGTAGCAGGTATCGCCCGGCTGCCAGCCGGCGAACGGGTCGGTCTCAAGGCTGTTGTCATTCTTGTCGGCATCATCCGCAGAGAACAGCATACCGAGCCACCCTTTCTTTTCGGTGTGCCCGCTTTCCGGAACGGACACATCCCTGCGGCTCTTGTGTACGAGATTGCCCTCGCAGTC